>MDSV01159787.1_pt1 | contig 26203 bp, 33 predicted proteins | sample 810851 | NCBI WGS metagenome assembly MDSV01 (sample SAMN05326640, study PRJNA326480) | marine metagenome | isolation source: seawater | place: Atlantic Ocean: North East | collected 2012
GATAGACAACTTCAAGCCGAGAAGAGTAAAACGGCAACACTTGAAACACAAGTCGCAGCTCTACTCGCACGAGTTACGGCTCTCGAAAACGCTTAAATATCATACGGTTTCCATTTCTTCCACCCATATTGCATTTTTAACATATCTGTTTCTGGAAACTCTGGATTCCAACACCACGGATATATTTCCGTACCGTCACCAATAAAATTTATAGCTTTTATCCCATTGTTGATACAATCGTTACATATATCGATATTATCATCAATAATAGAATGTATAGCGAGAGACCGACATATATCCACCTTTGAAACTTCATTTGGTGTATAACTATTCGTGAGGATGACGTCATCAAAAATACCCGGAAAATACTCATGTACCCAGTTTTCAGTCGTTTCCCTCGACACGTCGTGTCTTCCCGTGACTATATACATTTTCTTTGTGGTGTTTCTCATGGAAAGCATTGCGTATTGTGATCCGGGAATGGGTTTTAAATTTTTAAAAGCATCACTGTTATAAAATCCCCGAACCATCTTTGCCGATTCTTCTTCGGGTATATTGAATATTTCTCTATAGACGTAAGGATAGTGTGTTTTGTTTGGCAATTTGTAACCCTTCCATGCGGACATTGGTTTTAGGAACTTAACGAGGACTTCGTCCATATCGACGGCAATTTTTGTATTCATAGTATAACAATATATCATTCGTAATCTCTAACTGCTATTCCGACGGGAAACCTAGGAACACCATAGGCGGATAAGTTTTGGAAACGAACCGTGAGCATTTTTCCCATGTATGTATCTTTGTTTTTGAGTAATTTTCGTCGGTAGGCCATCGTACCCTCGGGCTTGGCGTAGAACGTCTGATCTCCCACTTTACATTCCCACACGGCGGTACCTTCTTCGCGTCCCGTACCAACTTTGTACCCAACGATTTCATATTCTTCGGTTTGAAAGTCCTTATATTTGAGGAGATAGTTACTTCTCTTCCCCGCCTCATACACACTTTCCCGGTCTCGGATCATGGTGCCTTCGAACCCATCTTCAACGAAAGCTTTGTGGAGTTTCCGAAGATCAGCCTTCTTTTGTACCTTGATTGTTTTGACGGTACAGTGACCCGTATGTAATCTCTCTTCAAACGTTAATTCCGGTCTATTGATATCAAAATAGTCAAATACATGAAATTTCAGTTTGAGCGGGTCGGTCTTGAAGAGGCTCGTAATTTCTTCGAACGTTTTATCTTCGACGTAACACTCACCGTCCAAATATTCGCCTTCTTTGAGATCTTTCCCCCATACCTCCGTTCCGGGTACAATCTTCCCCGTTCGCGAGATACCACCCTTATTGGACACGAGAAGACGGACACCGTCAATTTTGGGTTGAATATAGAACGGTATGGAGATATAATTCTTTCGTTCTTCCCATTTATTTGCCAACATTGGAAGAACCGCAGTACATTTGATTTTTTCATTTTTCCACATGGTTTTTGCCCGGGCGACTGCTTTTTCGTATCCCGTATTTACCAATGTCTTCGATACGGTTTCCTTACCACCCACAATTCCAGAGGTTTTTACAATGTATGCGGTACCGTCTTCATTGTCTTCGACGCGAATATCCGTAAATCGGTCTTGACCATTTTTGCTTTTTCTGATAAGTCGTTGCATTCTTAAAAATAATTTGTTGATTTTAAGTAGATATGATTCCAGTTGTAAATTATGGAAGGATGGAACGACTTAGGCCTCCAGAAGTCACAGAAGTGCCTATGAATTTAAATACACTTTCTATAATTTTTATTATATTTTGTGTGGTGGGATTATATGTTAGATATACACACATCAGTCGATTGCGTGAACTATCTTATACTTGATACATTTTCTAGCGTCTAAATATAAATCTTTCTTCATCAATTTGTCAAATTTCTTTTCAGGGATTTCTGTTTTACTCATAAAAAGATCCTTTATACATTTCATGAATTTTTTACACGATTTCAATTCATCCTTGATTTCATGAAATTTTCCCCATATCTCTGTACTCAGCTGGTGAATGAGCACGTACGCATTTTGTCCAATTCTTCTCTCGTGACCACCCATCAGCATAAATGTCGCGGCGCTACAACATGCTCCCTGTGCTATGGTGATTACTTTTACCCTCGACCTCTCTATTACATTCATGGCATTCATCCCACTAAATATATCACCACCCTCACTCATGATATGAACCCGTATCACCGGCAAATAGTCTATGAGGTCTGCGGATCGTTTGAGAAGTTCTATTTCAAGTTTCTTAAACTTTTCTATAAATTCTAATATGTTCTCCACCGATATTTCACCATAAAACAATATTTCGTTACCTATGACCTGTGTCGTATCACTTTTATCTTCGGTCTCTTCATTGTCCTTGGATGGCATTTTTCATGGACTTTTTTATATGAGTAACCTGTTTCTGTTTTAACCTGCTTGAAATTGCGAGGTGATTCATGACATCAAAATCCGCCGGTAATAAATTATATTTCATGAGAATGTCTATATTTCCCTGTTCGGCGTGTTTTTTCAACAGACACAGTTCCCCTACACCGACCGACGATCCTATACTCTTAGTTCTGAAGTTTATAGCCTTCACTTTTTGGTATCGCATTTTCATGTTTCCAAACTTTGTCCATGAACTACCGGGTCTAATATTTTCTCGTTTGAGAGGTTTTGTCATGCATGATTTTGGTATAGAAACGGATGATAACGCATAGTATGGCATAAGTTCCCATTTTCCTTCATAGATTGAAGCGTCGTACATGTCCGCATCGGAGAAAGACATCGATGCTCGCGAATAATCTACATTTTTGGAATCTATATAATTTTCTTGGAATATATCCGACACGTGACCATGTTCCGTTAATTTGCTATCTAATATCGTTTCATGTGTCTTTTCACAAAGTATATCGTGTATGTATTCCTTTGGTGTTTTAAACTCGTCCTTTTCATCTGATTCTTCATTAATATATGATAAAAAATTACGAATATTCCCCTTTGATTTTTCTGCCGCTTTCTTGCCCCCGGGTCCAGATTTTATACTCAATAGTTTATTAATCGTCGGAACCGGTAGATAAATGACTTCAAAGTTTGGTACCCCCAGATAGAACTGATTGGTAGATATTATGTGAGATCCGTTGGTATATCTTTCCCCGTCGCATATACTTTGAAATATATTCTTATACGGGTAATATGTGGGGTCGTAATCATCTATAAATAAATGTTTTGATGACCCTCTAACACAATCTAAAAATGTACTTTTATTTGATATGTTTTCGTGTGTTATTTCTATACTATTCTGTTCATCAAGAATACAATTTAAAAAATATGTCTTACCACTTCCTACATTTCCACATATGATTACATTTGTATTTGATTTGAGATGCTCCTGAAATATTTTAAATTCCTTTTTGTGTATCGTGGTTTTATTTTCCTGATTTTTTTGTGGTGTTATTTTAATGAAGCAGTCCATTGATGATCTTACTAATCAGGCAATAGATATTGTTACGAAAAATTCCGCACTACAAGAACGTGTCGTCGAACCTTTAAGACGGAAAATTTTTCCATACCTTGTATGTGTTACTTTATTCAACATCATCATGTTCATATTGATTCTTTATATGGCTCGTCGTATTTCAAAAATGAATGTATAAATAATATTCGTTAAATGTAAGTATGAATAAAGAATCGAAACTCTGGTTGTTTTGGACAATTTCCTTTTTGGCGGTAACGATACGACTCATGGTGGGTGTGTATCGTGATCAGAAGAAATCGAATCCTTCTTGAAATAATATTCCCAGTAGTAAGTAAATGAAGAAGAACGCTCGGTACTCTCTCCTCATTGTTGGTTTGTTGGTTGTGATTATATTACTTCTAATGAATCCCCGTGTCATTCGTCTTCCCGCGAGAAGACCTCATCAGCCCATAATTGTCAATTCCCTAACGGAGGACAGACGCCAACCGGAATTTAGAAATGCTCCCATTAAGAAGTATAAACCCGGAAGAACGCAACAAATGGGTTTATTAATTGGTAATGACGAAGAGGCATTGCCATTATATGGCAAGGAAGTTCGAAACAGGCGGGATAGATATCATTATTATACGACCACACCAGGAAATCAAATCTATCCATTACCCCTCGTCCATAATGGCAGGGAATGTACAGAAGATATTGGTTGCCAGGAGTTTTATGGAGGTGAGACCGTTTCCGTTGTTTCTAAGGATGGCACATACCAAACCAAAATGTATAGGACTGACAATTTCTTCTAATAAATCTAATTAAAAAATATCATTAAATATTAAGTAGCAATGGTTCGTTATTCTATGATTAATACAAAACCTCTTATTCATAGAAACGTAATTAGGCGAGTGTCTGAACATAGACGAATTGATCAGGGTTATTCAGTATCTGAAAAAGAGTCTATCATTACGCGAATGGCATTAGAAACTTTATACGAGACTCCTGCCAGGGATATGTTCAGTACTCTAAATTCTCATATTCATCAGGTGCGTTATAGATTGGTTCTTTCGGACGCAATCGATGATGCACGCGAGGAATGTAAGGATGACATTCATTGTATAGATTGTAAATTGGCCTGGGAACGTGTATGCGAGATAGAAGATTCAGCTGATAAACATATAGACTTTTATCAATGACCACACTTGTCACAGTATTCTTCTTCCTTGCGTTTGAGGAGGAAGACGTGATCATACATATGCATTAAACCCAAAAACAAGGCGACGAGACTTAACATCATCTTGGGACTTCGCACATTTTGTCGAGACATGGACAAGATCGCCAAGATAATGACGGCAAAAATGACAACCCGAACCGCACCCGGTTTCGGTTTTAACACACTGAGGTCAAATGTTTTCTTCTCCTTTTCTTCCTTCTTGGGAACTTCGATTATTTCGGCACCCGACGACATTTATAGTATTATTACATGAGAAATAAATGTTTTCTACATACCGATTTATATATGTCCCTGTCCCCGATGAGTTCAAGTTCGTCCGAGTCAATGGTTCGTTTTGTAAATGGTCCGGGTGTTCCGTCCATACAATCCATACACAACGCGGATAATTTTACAACTTCGTCTGCGATTGGGATACAGTCTATGAGGGTTCCAAATTTTCGTTGTCTGTAATCGCCATCTAACCCGGCCAATAACACAGACTTGTTTTTATGGAGGCACAACTCACAAAATTTCCTGAGATCCGCAAAGAATTGCGCTTCATCTACGGCTATAATTTCCGCATCTATGAACGAAGGTTCATTTATAATTTCATCGAGTGTTTTTGTTTTTATACACTCAAATGTTATCCCGTCGTGCGTTTTTAATACCTGCTCAGGAGAACGAGTGTCTTTTGAACAATTGACTACCAATACTCGTTTCCCAATGACTTTATAACGCTTAAGTCTTCGTATCAGTTCAGATGTTTTACCGGAAAACATATTTCCAATAATCACACTAACACTCATCTTTTATTAAAATAATATTGTTTTTTTTATATGGGTATTCGACATAAGGCTACTTTTGGAAATTTAGATGGGTACTATTATCCAAGTAGTGGCCGTGTCAAGTTTGGGGCCTGGACATTTCCAAACATTACCATAGCACTTAAATATATTCGGGATCCTGTGTCCGGATTTTATTCACCCCACAGGTAACTTAATGTTCGTTTGATCTTTATATCATTCCATACTTGATTAATAAAACCTCCACTGAATATTTTATTAAAAATATACATGTTATTTTAATAAAATATTTTTAAATCATTCATTATCCTGCTCTAGTAACATTTCACGAATATTATCGTATAGAATGCTTAATAATGCAATTTTATATGTAAGAAACCCAAATAATGTCGCTCCGTAGTCAAATTCAAATGGGATCGGTGTATGATTCCATATGCCTTCACCCATAGCTAAACAAATTGGGAATAAAATGGGCATTTCCATGGTTCCTTTTTCTATGTTATCTACCTTGGAATACAACGTATCCAGGTACGCCAGTGATGTTCCCAGTCCCACGCCATACGATATTCCCGCTTCCATACCCTGACCTATAAAATAAGACATAGTCAAGGATGTACCATAAATTGCTGTTGTTTGCGTCAATTTTCTTTTCAACTTAACATATTCGTCATTATTTTGTGCGCGAATAGTTTTTTTAAATGGTTGCAGCGAAAGTGAATATCTCCCGGAAAGCATCTATTATTGATAATGTTTTTATTTTTAATTGAATTTATTCCAGCTTTCTTCCCAGGCTTTATTGGGATATTTACGAACTACTCGTGAAATTCTGATAGTACATCTTCGGCAGTCTATTAATGTAAAGTCGTCTTCAAGTTCTTTTAGGCATTTTATTCTGATGACTTTATGACCTTTGCAATTTACACAACAATCTTTAGGTCTGGGGCGTTTTGGTGTTCTGAGTCTAGATTCGGTCGAAAGATCAAGTGACTTTGCGTGTAGCTGGTATGCTGATATAATCTTAGTCATGTACTATATTATATACAAATCTTTATTCTTCTTCGACATTTGCGAGGTAGCTTGCCATGTTGAATATATCAGTGAAATAATCAAAGGAGGCATCTATGAAATCGCCATCATAGTTTCGTTGTAATATGTTATTTGTGTCATATACCATAAATAATGCCATTAAACCCACACCAATTTTATAGAAGTTCTTAGACTTCTTCTCGGCAAATATGCTATAAAAAAGCATAGCCAAAATTGCTCCAAACAACATAAGGCCAATTGGTCTCAAATTCCAACCCATTTTGATTGTAATGGCACCAAGAACAAACATGAGAATGAATATTCCTATGGCATCCGTAAGCGCTTCTTTCGCGTTAAGATTTCTGGATGTTAAAACGCCCATGAAGAAGGACAACAGAGTGAAGAGTGCGAATTTATAGGGAAGTTTTAATTTTATAAAAATAAGAGGAATTAATGTACAGAAAAATAAAATCAAATACATGAGCATATTTTTCGCAACGTGGTCACTGAACTGCGGACTATCTATAATTCGTTGTGCCGTGACATATGCGACTGTTCCCTGAAAGATTAAGTTACCAAACACTTTTGCCATGAAAGGAGCTTTTTCCTGAATCAACGACATGTTTTTATATAAATTGAGAAAAATATTATTTAAAGATTAGTGACATATTATCTATAGATGAGTACCCTCAGAGTTAAGAAATTGAAATATGATGCTATTATACCTACAAGAGGGTCTCCTTTGGCTGCTGGTTACGACTTATATAGTACAAGCGATCTGCGTATATTCGAAAGTCAAAGAGCTATTGTCGATACGGGTATTGCGATTGAAATGCCAGAGGGCGTATATGGACGCGTTGCGCCACGTTCGGGACTCGCCGTGCGATCAGGAATATCCGTGGGAGCCGGAGTCATCGACAGAGACTACAGAGGAGAACTCAAGGTCGTTTTATTCAACCAAGGTTCAGAGTCCTTTGAAGTCAAAAAGGGAGACAGAATCGCACAGCTCGTGTTGGAAAGGCACGAGATGCCCGAAGTTGAGGAAGTTGGCTTGTTGGAAGAAACCCACAGAGGTGAAGGTGGATTCGGATCTACTGGAGTGTGATTAATTTTTCTTTTTTGACGTATATGGTTTAATATTTTTTCCGGATATGGTCTTTCGGGTTACGGGACTCATGGCCTTTTGGAAACTATCCCTAACTTTGCGTATATATGTTTTTAAACCGCGTTTATTAAATACGGTCTTGATTTTACCGTTATTCCCAACATTCGTACTAATATACACACGTTTCTTGGGTTTAATATTTTTTTTGGCTACCGGGGTGAATTCCTTGTTGTACCACGTCGCGACGTTCTTATTCCTGGTGTTAGAATTAGATGGGCTATTTTTGTTATTATTATTTGAATTTGAATTATTTGAGAGATTGCTATTTGGTGGTCTGGAGACAAGTCCCCGTTTCTGGTTGAGTCTTCGCGTTCTCTCTCTTTGTCGTCGTGCCTCGGTTTCGTTTTGAGTACGCATTCTTCGTTCGCGATCGGTTCGTGAAATTGGCATCGATACTTATAAATACCTCACATTAAAAATTTTATATATTGGGATTACCAAGTTATAAAATTTTTAGTTTATTTTTTGTATAATATAGTTATTTAGCTTCCAAACGCAACGCCACCGAGGCCGTCCTTTATGCGTAAAATGTTGTAATTCACAGCGTAACAGCGTATTTGCGGAGAACCTCCACCGACCGGGTTTCTGATAGCCAATTTAGCGTTATCGATACGAGAGAAATTTAGTGTACCACTCGGTTGCGATTTATTTAAGGTTAATCCAAACGGCCACGTGTAGAGTGGCGCCGTATCCAATACGGAACTCGGGATCGAACTCGTGTGCATTTCATGGACGACATTGTGGTGGAAAGTTTTGCTGGTGTTTTCAAAGAGGGGCGTACCGTTGATGTACAACGTAGAATCATCGAACGAATACTCGGTTTGCCACGCCGCACCGGCTGACTGTCCCGAGACCAAGTGAACCGCCTTCGTCGGGTGATTGAAATACGTTAAATCCACCTCCGTGGCCGTATTGGAAGTTATTTGGTATTGGGTTTGTGTAATCAATATCTCCTGTTCCTGTTCCGTGAAATATTTGCGTTCATCAGAATCTAAATACACATACATACCATACACCTTGGGTGTTTCCGCTGGTGTAAATCCATCGCGGCACTTGACACGAACTTCGACTTCATGGTACGCGAGACCGCACAAGGGGAGACACTTCGTGAAATCTTCAGCAAAGAAGAACGGTATCATGTAGTAATCGGCACTCGGTTCAACCGCGGTACCTCGGGCGTTACCCGAGACTTCGTTGGTAGTGACGGCACAAGAGGCACGGGCACCGTTTTCTCTGTACAAAACATTATGAACCCCCTGGATGTACAAAGAATCGAGGCGGGCGACTTCCTGACCTCCTATGTGCAAACTGAATTCGGTGGGCTCAGATGCGGTGTTGGAGAACAATCCGTCATTGTTTGTTTGGACATTACTGATGCTTTTGGCTTCGATCCACAAATAAGAAAGTAAATCTCCCTTGGAACGGATCGGAATAGTAACCTCGTTGTTAGATCCGAACGTACCGATGTAGTCCATACGCTCGGGTTTTATGGCGAAATTTGTATGACGTTTAAAATTTTGTCGAAAAAATGAGACCTGAGGCTCGCCTGTTATATAGGCATCTTGAACACCGACACTTACAAGATCAATCAACGCAGCTGACATTTACTAATAATGTATATTAAAAATTTAGCTCGATTGATACACAAGAAATGGTTGTGTTTCAAGCTCTCACCTGGGAAGCACGGGATACGGAAGAATGTGATGAACATCTTATCAGTATTTTCGGAAAAACGGAGGACGGAAAGTCGGTTTGCCTGACAACAAGCTTTGCGCCGTACTTTTTTGTTAAACTTCCCAAGAATACATCGGAGCAAGATGTTCAGCGGCTATATAATAATCTCAACGCACAGAGACCCGGCTGCCTGGTGAGTTATAGTCTTACGAAAAAGAAGGATGTATGGGGATTTCAGAATAATGAAAAGTTCGCATTCATGCATTTGAATTTTAATAGCGTTACATCTAGACGAAAAATCAATTCATTATTTATGTATAATAATGAGTTTAAAAACTATAAAGTGTATGAATCGAATTTAGATCCCGTTCTGCGGTTAATGCATCGAACCGGCATTGAATCTACTGGGTGGCTCGATACTGGTTCATCCTGTGTTAGATCTCATCTCGCTACTGTGGATATTGATTTATTCTGTAACGATTGGAAAACGTTAAAACCTGTTGAAAAGACAAATACAGCTCCGTTTGTTGTTGGTTCGCTTGATATTGAGGCGAATAGTTCTACAGGTAAGTTTCCCTGTGCGACTACCGAAGGAGATGCTTGTTTTCAAATCGCTGTATCCTTATGTAAATTTGGTTCCGATGAACCATACGATAAAACATGTTTTTGTTACAAAAACACAGATCCAAACCTTGATGGGTGTAATATTTTCAGTTATTCCACTGAACGTGAAATGTTGGAAGCATTTGCCAAATACATTCATAAAATGGATGTTGATATTATTTTGGGTTGGAATGTGTTCGGATTTGATATGGAATATATTTATCAACGAGCTCAGTTAGTTAAGTGTAACCTAGACTTTTTCAATTTGGGAAAACTCAAGGATCACGAGTGTGAAATGGTATATAAGAAATTGTCATCGAGTGCTTTGGGGGACAATGAACTGAAATTGCTTCCTATGCCGGGAAGATTTATTTTTGATTTATTTCAAGAGGTAAAAAAGGGGTATAAATTGGATAGTTATAAGTTGGATTCTGTAAGTAAGGAGTTTTTGGGCGATCAAAAAATCGATATGCCCGCCAAGGAAATGTTCAAGAGATACAAAGAAGAAGATCCGGTAAAGCTTCGAGAGGTTGCTGAGTATTGTATTAAGGATACATTACTTCCTCACCGCCTTTTAACCAAATTATGTACTCTCGTCAATCTTCTAGAGATGGCAAAGGCCACGTGGGTTCCCCTGACGTTTTTGTGCGAGAGGGGGCAACAAATCAAGGTATTTAGTCAGCTGTGTAAGAAGGCGAGGGAGATGGGTTTTATGGTACCGACTATCAAATATGGTGTTATTTCTGAAGATGGTTATGTCGGGGCTACCGTCCTGGAAGCTGTGAAAGGAGCTTATTATAATCCGATTACTGCTCTTGATTTCGAAGCGCTATATCCCAGTATAATGTGTGCTCATAACCTATGTTATTCTTCGTATGTCATGGACGAAAAGAACTATGGTAACATCCCGGGCATTACATATGAGGAATTTGAAGTTGGAGATAAAAAATATAAGTTCGCACAAGGCGTCCCAAGTCTTTTACCAAGTATTCTTGTTGAATTGAAACAATTCAGGAAGCAAGCAAAGAAAGATATGGCTGCATCTACTGGATCATTAAAAGAAATGTATAACGGTAAGCAATTGGCCTACAAAATTAGTATGAACTCTGTATATGGTTTTACGGGCGTAAGTAAGGGAATGCTCCCGTGCGTCCCTATCGCATCTACGGTTACTTGTAAGGGTAGAAGCATGATTGAGGAAACAAAGAATTATGTAGAGGCCAATTTCCCGGGTTCAAAGGTAAGGTACGGGGATTCCGTTACTGGTGATACTCCACTACTCATCCGAAAGGACGGGGTCATTAGTACATCGAGAATTGATTCACTCGTTGATATGTACAATCTTCGTTCTGATGGTAAAGAAACATCCTTGATAGATGCCGAGGTATGGACTGAAAATGGATTTACACCCATTAAACAGATCGTAAGGCACAAGACATCTAAAAATATACACAGAGTTGTAACACATACGGGTATTGTCGATGTCACTGCGGATCACAGTTTACTCCTAAAAAATAAGTATATGGTCAAACCATCCGAGGTGGGACTCGGGCAGGAATTATTACATGGAAATACCAAGGATGCATTTGAAACAACCGCGCGCACGACAGATATTACACGAGATGAAGCAAAGGTGATGGGTTTCTTTTTCGGGGATGGTTCGTGCGGCACTTATGAATGTCCATCCGGAATTAAACGAACATGGGCATTAAATAACTCTAACATGGATTATTTACTTGAAATGCAAAAACTGTGCCCGTTTGAAACTAAGATATATGATACACTTGAAAGTAGCGGTGTATATAAACTATGTGCCGTCGGAGATGTTTATTCCGTGGTTGAACGATATAGAAAATTATTTTATAACAGTCACGGTGAAAAAATTGTCCCTCCGTGTATTCTAAATGCGTTCCCCAACATTATAGAACGTTTCATTGAAGGATATTACATGGCGGATGGCGACAAAGCGGGTAGCAGAATGGATTGTAAAGGCAAAGAAGGCTCTATGGGGTTACATTTATTGGGTAGAATACTGGGATATAATGTATCTATCAATACTCGACAAGACAAATTGAAAGTTCTGAGACAAACCTGGACAAAATCAACACAAAGAAGAAATCCGATTGCTATCAAAAAACTAGAGCTTCTTGGTGAGACCGACGATTATGTATATGATCTTACGACGGGATCTCATCATTTTCATGTGGGACCGGGTGAATTAGTTGTTCATAATACAGATTCTGTAATGGTTGAATTTGACATAGGCGATCGCAAGGGTGTTGAAGCCGTAGAATACAGTTGGAAAATCGGAGAAAGAGCCGCTGAAGAATGTAGTTCTCTTTTCAAGGCTCCAAATAATCTCGAACTTGAGAAGGTATATTGGCCATTCTTTCTCTACTCTAAAAAACGCTATGCCGCTAAACTTTGGACACAAGGTAAAGATGGTAAAATGAACATGGATTATATTGATATTAAGGGATTACAAGTTATTCGTCGTAATAATACAATGCATCTTCGTGAGGTGTGTAAGGAATTGTTCGATCTCATTCTCAATTCAAATGATACGGTACCACCCAAAGAATTGGCAAGACAGCGAGCGATTGAGTTATTATCGGGCGATGTTCCAAACGACAAACTAGTTCTTTCACAAACGTTGGCAGACAGTTATAAGGTTAAGGGTGTTTCTAGGTCTGTTAATAGCGAGTACATAAACGAAATGAATCAATCCCACGTACAGGTTGTTCGTAAGATGAGAGATAGAAAACCCGGAAGTGAGCCACAAAGTGGGGATAGAGTACCTTTTATTCTTATTAAAACGGAAGATCCCCGCGCGAAGGCATTTGAGATGTCCGAAGATCCAAAATACGCAGCGGATAACAATATTCCTATAAATTACCATTACTATTTCGAAAATAAATTTTTGAATCCAGTTTCAGACTTACTCGATCCATTATATGAGGACGCCAAACAAGAAATTTTCGGTGAGATTATAAACAAGCATAAACCTCCCAAAAAGGCACGGAAGCGCAGTGAATATCCATCACTGAGTTCTATGAAAAAGGATGATTTAATCGAAGAATGCAAGCAATTTAATATAGATTCAACCGGTACATCTGCGGTACTAAAGGAACGTCTAAAGGAGGCACGTGCCAAGAAGGAAAATAATAGTTCAAGTATCGCAATGTTATTTAAAAACTACGAACAAAGTAATAGTAAGGAATGACATCACCGGAACTAGAGGAGTTATTCAATAAAGAGGTTGATAGAAGAGTCACAGAAATTCTCTCGGTGTGGGTGGAGAAAATTTCGAGTACTCACCGCGGGATTGATATAGAAGTTCTTTTGCGTGACTTACCAGAAAGTGTATCCGATTCACATTTTAGTAAGGGAAGATGTCGGGGCGTTATTAAAGGTGGAGCGCGTTGTAGCCGACTGGGCAAGAATGGGGGTTATTGCGGGTTTCACCTCAACCAGAAAAAGAAAATTTGTCCAGTTATTGTAGAATCAAAATTTGCGCACACGCATGACATGTCAATACAATACATGGATGACTGTCCGGCTTGTATTGCGTCAAAAAATATTACACAATCCCGACCTTCGTCCAGTCGTAATGAACTTATAGATTTGGATAATATAGTATAGTAATGAGTAAATCGGATATTCTACTAACATCAATTAATCATTTTTATGACGACACCGAGAATAAAGCTATGTTGAAATCTATACTCGATAAATCTAGTGGTATTTCATTGCGTAATTTGGAATGGTTTATCACTAATTACGCTAAAAAACATAACCTGACATATACGACAAGCAATGGTAAATTATTTACAGTTCATTGCGCATATAAAAGTACGCTCGATGGTTATAGTAAAAAGTTATTTGACCCATTTTGTCGTTCGGAAAAGATATCATATACGATACCGGGGACAGATGATGAAATTAGTACTACGGTTGCCCAACTCAATTTCATCAAATGGTGTATAAAAAATAAAGTGATCGATTACATTTCAAACAATAAAGATACGCTATTTAATAAGCGAGAGAAATAAACCCACCCGAAAATTTAAACGTTTGATAGCCAGTGTAATATAAGTGTAGTGTGTAAGTATCTGTTAAACCGGATTTGAGATTAATTTCCAGATTAGTTTTGTCAGATTTTAGTTGCGAAAAATCTAAGCTTCCCGATGGTTTCACATTCATTGGATACATCGAGAAGCTATACGTATAGACATTTCTATATGGACGAGATAATCTAGCCCTTATTGTAGTCAAGTACTTGTAATAAGAGTGATTTGCGTCTGTTATGTTTGGGGTGTCTTGTCCATTGATATAAAATTTTGCTTTATCCATGACTGGATAAAAGAATGAATACAACTGATCAAAGTCAAGTATAGATCCGAAATTGAATCTATTTTGAAAGTAATGGTAATCGGCACTCACCGAACCCGGTATCTCATAACTTGCCAGGTAACTGGAATCCACTCCCGGACCCTGTGCGACTTCCACGTTTTCAAAATCTTTGTTTCTCAGAAACCAATGAATACATTTTACGGGTATATTCGGGACTAATTGTAGTTTGACTTGGTCCTTTCCTACTTCCGTTTCCATTGTTGGGTGTTTCTTGACGACGTCGGTTATTAACTGTGTCGCTTCTTTCATGTAATAAATTCTTTCCTCTGGGGCTATTGTTAATTCCTCCGTGATTATGTCAAATTCCGGGACTGAGATAGTCGTAGATGAGTCCGTGAAGAAGGTTTGAGGATGTAACACGAATGTAAATTCAAGCTTTTGTTTATGAATTGCACAAAGTGGGAAGTAGGGTCTATTTGGTTGGTTTGTGTCATATTCATCACCCGAATATTTTCTTGAAAAGAAGAACGGAAGGGGTATGATGAGATCGGTATCATACTGTGCATAAGCACCATTATCTACGGCACCATCGTAGGGAATGCCACGGTTAATCAATATCTTATTGGTGATCTTTTCGGACATTTCCATATACAACTCGTCATATAGTATCATCCAATCGTCATATATAGTTTCCAATTCTAATTCATCAACCCTCATGGTTATCGATTTGAATAGATGTCTTCCCAATTGGTCGGCATAATTCTGACCATTCCCGGGAGCACCGTCTATTTTTGGCATTTTTATTGAAATATACATATTACTCAATAAATCTCCCATGTTTTGTGGGTTCATGGTAACCTTTATGGTTTCACCAAATGGCCACGACGCTTTTCCTCCTGGATTAATGACGGGGGTGGTTCGATGATATTTCGAAAAATTTGAATGTCGTTTTTCTTTATAGGTAAATAAAGACCTCGCCTTATCATCGTTTGATATGAGGTGTTCATCTTGCTTTCCTATTGCGTGAAGGCATATCATGGCTCCGGTGCTGGCACCGTTTATGTCGCACATACTACTTATTGCTTACATATTTTTAATATCTAATTTCCACATATCTATGGGAGATGTTTGTTTCATAATTTCCAACTGGCGTCTAGCTTCATTGGATTCCTGGATGAGCGATTTCACAGACTCTTCTGTGTATTGAACAGTCTTGATATTCAGTAGATAATCGTAATTTCCATCTATTTTGGGGAAGATTTGCGAGAGTTGTCGTTCAAGATCCAGCTTTTTTCTTCTGAAAACAATCAATTCTCCATCTATAACCATCAAAACGAATTTGGATTTGTGGCTACATAATGCCGCCCTCTTTTCCAGTACGTCAATAAGATGAGATTTTCTTGCGTTGTAGTGTTTCATTCGCAATTCAATGAAATCAATAAGGATTTCTTCCGGACTCTTATATTTATATATTCCCTTTGTTGGGTGAAACAGATGCATATTTGAAGAGTTTAATGACCGTCTCAATTTTAAATCTTTGACTGGATCCTTACCCGTATAACCAACAATGTCAAAATCAACATTTTCGGTTGTACTGTTATTTGTATATGAAGCGATTGTCTTCTTCTCAACGAGAGTGTCAAGGTGTTCCTTGTAATCTTGTGTCCATCTTCCCGGAGGGAGTTCAATTACTTTAATTTTGGATCCCATATCCTTCCACATACCTTCGGCGATCCAAGCACCCTCGTTACCCTCTCGTGTAATAGTACCTTTGAATCCCCTATACCACGGTTTCATGGGGACGATTGGTTTTTTGTCAAGAACTCGGAGGATATTGTTTTTGATATCAGCCGGATTAAATGGCGGAATAAAACTAGAAAATCCAGTCCCGATACCTTCAGAACCATTGATGAGTATCATTGGGAGGGTAGGCATATAGTAATTCGGTTCAATCATTCTCCCATCGTCATCCAAATATGTGAGGACAGCATCGTCTCTGTGATCAAACAGTTTTCTTGCTTCTTTTGTAAGTTTAGTGAAAATATACCTTGTTTGACTCGCATCCTTCCCACCCATCAATCTCGTACCGAATTGACCACACGGTTCGAGGAGATTGATATTATTACTACCCATGTAATCATTTGCCAATTTCACAATTGTATCAGCCAATGACACCTCCCCGTGATGATATGCCGACGTTTCTGCGACGTATGCAGCCAGCTGTGCAACTTTCATCTCATCTTTGAGATTCTTTTTGAAACAAGAATATATAACTTTGCGTTGTGATGGTTTTAACCCATCCGCAACGTGAGCAATGGATCTTTTCAGGTCTGCGAGACTAAAATTGACCAGGTCTTTGTGTATGAAATTTGTAATTCCAAGCGATTTAATAGAACCATAAGGGACTTCCAATTCATTTGGATTCTTTGCGGTATTTCTTAAAAGCCATTCCTTTCTTGCGTCAGCCTTCTTTTTGTCAAAAGCCAGAATAATAGATTCATCCGACATTTTATCCATTTCAAATTTCACCGTGAGTTGTTGAATTTGTTTGAAATATTCTCTTGCTTCTTTTGAAGTGGATGTACCCAGACCCTTGTAATATTTAATCTTCCATCCGGGTTTTCCATTTCCGTACCACATTCTAAACGAAGAATCTGTATAGAATGATTTCGTTTCCGACCCCTTTGTCGCCTTAATGATAGGCGTAACCATACTCACAACAAAGTTCAGTTTCAAAAGACTTGGCCAGAAATGATGTATCATGTTTAAAATCAGACCCTTGATATGTGACCCATCGTTATCGGCATCTGTCATGATCATTAGGCGACCATACCGAAGATCGGAAACATCTGTATATTCTTTGCCTTGTTGGAGACCTAAAATCTTCTTGAGATCATTGAACTCCTGATTTGATGTAAGCTGTGTTACGGAAGCATCCCGGACATTCTTACATTTACCACGGAGTGGAAAAACACCATAATGATCCCTACCAACGACCGAAAGTCCCGCAACCGCCAAAGTCTTCGCCGAATCACCCTCTGTCACGATGAGAGTACATTTCCCAGACTGTGCCGTACCTGCCTTATTTGCGTCATCTAGTTTTGGGATGCCAGTGATTTTTGATTTTCTTGAACCGTCCGTCTTTTTGAGTTCCTTCATTTCCTTGAATTTTGACAATGCCAAGAGTTCATCTTGAATTCCAGTCTTGAGTACATTCTTGATAAAATTTTTCGGTGGTTCAAATTTACTTCCAAACTCTTGCGATTTTGATGTACATTCGGATTTAACCTGACTACTGAACGTAGGATTTTCAAGGGTAGCCTTTACAAAAACATTGAATGTATTTTTCACTTGTTGAGGCTTTAGTTTGATTTTCTTTGATAATTCATCAATGATACCCGCCGCCAAAAAGGATGTCACATGATCCACATGACTCCCTCCCTTGTTTGTACAAATACCATTAACAAACGAAACCTGTTCAAGGTTGTTATCAGATGGTCCGATGCACACCGACCAACGGTCCGTAGTCACACTGGCAAGAGACTCTACACCCTCATACATCTTCGCATAGGATTCAAGATTCATTTTGGGTAATGGTTCGTCCTGAAATTTTACCTTACAGTTCGGAGTGGTACAAATGTTCGCATCATACACTCTTTTGTGAAATATCCTGAATATCGTATTGTCCATCTGTTTCATTCCGAATCTTCTCCAATCTGGTATAAATGATACAGATACGGAAGACTTGCTACCGTTATATTTTTTCATAACGGGTGGAACACATACAGTCATATTATCTTTCCATATTTGCGAATAAGACATCTTGTTTTCATGATCTTTAATTTCTATGGAAAATTCTGATGAATATACGTTCGTGAGTTTTGCCCCGTATCCGTTTCTCCCACCCACTATTCTCTTTTTTGAGTCATCGTAGTTGGTACTTGTGAGAAGATGCCCAAACGTGAGTTCCGGATTCCATAGTTGCTCCTTTTTGTGCATCTTGATAGACACACCACCAAGGGGACCGTTGTTTTCGATTGTGATTTTTCCGGAATCTTTATCAATGGAGACATTTATACTCGTCACCTGTTTTGGGTGGAGCGAATTTCTATCAACCGCATTCACGAGTATTTCGTCGAAAATCTTGAGAAGAGCGGGGGAATATTTAATATCCCTTTTTTCAAACTTTTTTCCATATTTATCAATAAGCCAGTAGGTTTCCGGCGTTACTTCAACCGGACCAACATAGGAGTCTGGTCTCTTTAATATATGCTCTATATGGGAAAGTTTTTGAATGCTTTCCTTCATTTCTCTTGAAAATTTATAGACACAATTCTTTACTTAGGTTTTTTTAGATCATATATCATCCGCCCGATATCTCCTAGCCATACCATAGTAGCTATTAAACCAATTTTCAACCTCCTCCTTTGTTTTTGTCAAGTTTGGTATATATAAATTTTTAATAATTCCAGTTTCACGTCCCATTATTTGCCTTATGTTTATTTTAGGAGGATTTACAAAACAGCACCTACACACCCTTCTTGCCTTTAACCCAAATAACTTAATTCGAGATACATTATTTAACAAGAATAAGGGTCTTATGTGTCTATACTTGTATAATAATTCGTATTGTTCGTCTGTATTCGGTCTAATTGTTATATCGAGTGGTGACTGACACACATAACATTCATGTCTCCAGGATAATTTTGGCATACTTATGTATACGACGATGCTTTACTTTATAGCACTTTTAGTTATTTTGGTTCTTTTTTTGAACAGAAACAATACACGTCGGAGTAATAAGAAGTCTTTGGAGACCCTCATACGTCAGTCTGCGAGGTATGCAACTGCCGCCCAACAAGACGCGGCACCTCTTATAGCTGTGTTACATGCGAATTATGCCGCGGCATATATGTATGCGGCAACAGACATAGCCACAGACTCCGAAATACACACCGCAACCGGTGTGGATGTGGTTACATTCAAAGAACACATAGTAAATGTTCAAGATATGGTAACTAAAAGAACTACAGAAAAATGTCCCCAATTTGCGGGAGAAGTTGATTTGTATTTATCAACTATAGCCGGACAGGCAGATCTATAACTCCTAAGTAAAAAATAACATCTCATTTTTTCCAGATTTCTGAAAAATAAGCCATGGAAGTTATACGCGATAGCTGCTGGTATGCGCTTCTTATGCAAACCATTAAATTTTACAATGTTATTGAACCGGATGAGCGATGTGTCCGACTCGCCGATGCTGAATGGCGACTGAAACAGAGACACGAAGCTATAAGAAAAGCGAAAGCTCAGCGTGGAATTATCGTTATCGATCCTGTCATTGAAGAACCACGAGAAAAGCGAAATTCTCACAAGATATGTGCGGCTACTACTATGGCCGGTAAAAGGTGTAGCTACAGAGCCGTGTGCGGAGACTTTTGTAGAAAGCATAAGGTTCCTACAGAAGATATCGATGGCTTGGCGAACATGATGAAGGGTATCAAAATCGATAATAAATCTGTTACAGACGGGAGTGTTGATGACCTCTGTAAAATGGTTGATGAAATTAAAATAACTACTTAATTTAAAGAATGTTAGACCAAGATACCCTTAGACCTGTAATTATATCAATGGTATTGTACATATTGTTAAGCGTTTCTATCCCTAAATATATAACAAAACCCAGCGGAATTAGATTTATCGATGATATTGTCGCTTATCTTATAACCCAGAAAGGAAATGTTGCGTCGGGAACCATATTAGTTGGGGTTGTCATACTCGCCTCAAATCATATAAGTGACAAATTCCTTTAGTATTGTTTCCTTACTAACGAGTCGTTTAGTATGTGAATGATCCATTACCTTAAGATTTCGCATGACCGCATCAGACATGTATGTCACGAGTTGCTCAAAATTAGGTTTTCCCCATTCCATACCCTTTTTGAAAAGAAAATCATCTTCTTCTAAGAATCCGGGTTCGCACTCAATTGTATATGGAGTTTTGATGTATTCAGGAGCTCCCCCGAAATTTGTAATAATCACTGGCTTATTACGAAGTGCCGCCTCTACTGCGCCCATACCCACCCCTTCTGACGATGAAAAGCTTACATAACAATCCGAGATTGTATGAATATCTTCCATTTCATCATCAGAAACAAGTCCATTTATGACCTTTACGCCCGGTAACGGAATTTCAACGTCTTGATTACACGTAGCCTTTACGATTAACCGGACATTTGGCATTTCTTGTTTTACTCGCATAAAAGCGGTTAAAATACCTTTAAAATTTTTTCGATTATCCGCTATATTCCCAATATGATAAAAGGTATATGGTTTAAATTTTTTGGGACTAGGTATATGAGCATGTAAAGTGATAAAATTGTTTTTTGGGAACTGTTCCGAGAGTACATCTTTACAGAATTGACTCGGGACGTATATCGTTTCAAATTCGTCACATATTTTACCATAGTCTTCATGTACTGTTTTCGTCTCGCATACAGTCATACAGGAGAGGTTCTTGACACGACTTTTCAAATATGGGATTAAATCCAGAGTGGGTTTGGTCGGTATAATAAATACCAGACCACTTTCACATTCCGGAACTTCTTCCCCAAAGTGATAATACTTTGATCCAGGGAAAACATTACAATACTTACTACAGTGCTGACCTATGCCACTTCTCAGTGTTGGTCCAATGAATATCATTTAGTATAAAGATAATCTTGCTTTTATGTATATTACAATGTCCGACATCAGACGAGAAATTCTTGAAGAGCTTACCCGTGTTCGTCTTGATAAGACGCGACTCTATACCCTCCTTTTGAAAATCGTTGATTCCTGCGGTTGTTGCGCGGAGGCTTCTCCGGCGCCCGCTCCGGTCAAGGCGGAACCGGTCAAGGTGGAAGAACCGGTCAAGGTGGAAGAACCGGTCAAGGCGGAACCGGTCAAGGCGGAACCAGCACCGGCACCGGTTGAAGCAAAGCCCAAGGCCAAGCCGGCCACAAAGAAGGCCACTACGAAAACTACCACGAAGAAGACTACGACTAAGAAAGCTGCTGCTTCCACCTCTTCTTAATTTCATTCATAATTTGTAACTTTTTATTCACAGGAGAATTTATAAATAATTCAAATTCTGTTTCAGCTACAGTATATTCCTCTATTTTTATGTTATGTTTTTTCAATGTCCTTTCGATTGTTTTCCTGTCAGGGAATCCATCCGTCGGGTTAAACAGACCCAGGACTTCGTTACTCATTAACTAATATAAACGATTCACTTTTATATCAATTAATGAAAGCATCTTGCTCCACGATTTCCGGATCGCGTCGGGATATACCCCCAAGACGCAAGAGCCATAGAAATTCCAAAAAGAGAGATTTTCCCCCAAAACGACGTAATAACGTTGGTATCGAATTCAAAGAGTCCCTCGAAAGACACAATAAAGTCTGGAATACATCCAATTCCAGTAGTATAGCACTCCAAAAGGCTGTTGCTGAAGTTCTCGCACCTTATATTCAAACGGATTCCGAATACTATGAACAATATTCTTCAATGGATAACGTACTTGGTATTATATTGGGTGGTGGTGTGGGTTCTCGTTTATACCCTCTCACCAAAAACCGATCAAAGCCAGCAGTTCCATTAGCTGGGAATTATCGTCTGATTGATATTCCAGTAAGCAACTGTATAAATAGTGACATCACCAAAATGTATTGTCTTACACAATTTAATTCGTTGTCACTTACACGCCATTTAAATCAAGCCTATGATACTAATATCGGGTCATTTCTGAGCAAGGGGTTTGTTGAAGTATTGGCAGCACAACAAAGTCCATCGAACGAGTCCTGGTTCAGGGGTACAGCCGATGCCGTTCGTCAATATCATTGGATCTTTGAAGAGACTGGTTGTGACGAGTATATCATATTGGCCGGTGATCATCTGTATCGCATGGATTACAAACCATTGATATATCATCATCGTTTGACAGAAGCTGACATTACTGTATGCGCTACGTATGTAGGGGAAGAGCGTGCGTCGTCCTTTGGGTTAATGAAAGTGGATTCAAAGGGAAGAATTATTCAATTCTCCGAAAAACCAGTAGGTGATGAATTACTCGAAATGAAAAACAAGACTAGTTCTTCTAAACCACCGTATCTCGCGTCTATGGGTATTTATGTCTTCAGTGCCAGGGCCGCAAAGAGACTATTAATGGATGAGATGCCACACGCAAATGATTTTGGATCAGAAATTATACCAGACGCCCAATCCAGTGGGTATAATGTCACTTCTTATATTTTTGATGGTTATTGGGAAGACATTGGAACCATTGAATCATTTTATAACGCAAATTTAAAGTGTAACAATAAATTGCCCGATTTTAATTTTTATGATTCCGTTTCACCGATTTATTCTAAACGGCGTCATCTTCCTCCTACGAGGATGGTCGATTGTTCCGTAACTTCTTCATCTGTTTGTGATGGTTCTACGATTATCAAAAGCAAAATTGAAAATTCTACAGTCGGTGTTAGGAGTTATATTGGTGAAAACTGTATCATTAACGATTCTATTATAATGGGAGCGGATCATTTCGAAGAGCCCGAAGAATGTGACGACCTTCCTGGATGTATCCCAATTGGTATTGGAACGGATTGTATCATTAAGAAGGCTATCATCGATAAGAATGCTCGCATTGGTTCGGGATGTCATATTATTAACACGAATAATGTTAAGAATATGGATGCCGAAGATATAGGATATATGATTAAGGATGGTATTATCATCATTCCTAAAAATACTACACTTGAACCCGGTACAATCATTTAGTATTGGGGCGTCCCGGGACTACCTGTTCTATTCACCCAATATATAAAAACACCAAATAATAACATTAATATAAATACTAAATACTTGAAAGGATATTTACTTTTGGGTTCATGTACTTCTTTATCTGGAAGGCGCTGGATATTTACATTTAAAGAATCCAATTTTCTAGCCAATTTGTCCAATGATATCAATATTTGAAGTTCCCTGTCTTTTGGTTTTTCTTTTACATCTACCGTTGTAATTTCTAGAACCATATACCATTTTGAATCTGATTTTAGTGTAACATAATCCCCATCATCCTGTTCTTCATATATTTTGAAGTTTAATTTCTTTATGGACATGGGATTGAAATAATTTGTCTTTCTGTGAAACATTTTAGCTTGTTTGTCTCTAAGAATGGTTGTAGAAGTTTCGGTAAAGTGTCTTTCTAGTGGTACTCTTGCCAATACCTGGCCATGTCTTTCGTCAATGACTTGTGCCGATTTAGGAATGTCTGGACATACAATATCGACATATTTTGGGACATTGGATACAGAACTCGTGGGTTCTGGTTCGAATATCTGTACATAACCTGCATTTTGAATACTCCCTGCTACGACCATATCACCCGTGAGATCCATGCTCATGTTTCTACCGAGTTGGTCTCCAGTTTCTCCGTAATACGCATCATTTACTAAAGTCCACGTGTTTGATATGGTTTTATAGTCAAGCATCTTGACATAACCCCTGTTAAGTAGAGAATTGACGTCTTGAATTGCACCCACCGCTATTCGGCTTCCGTTTCCGGAGAGTGCGACGGAGTGACCAAGTTTATCTTTTGTATTTTCACCCAAGATATCAGCGCCATATTGTTCCCACGTACTCGAAGTTGTGTTGTATTTGAACACTCTTACCCGACCAGCCTTGTTAAGTCCACCACCCAATGCAGCTTCACGGAAACCCATCGCAGCGGTAGTACCATCGGTTGATATCGACACTGAATATCCAGCTTCGTCGCCCTCGGCATCACCCAAGAGGGGGGATCCACCCATTTGTGTGTAATTTGTTCCGTCCCAAGCGTATATTCTCATAGCACCCGCATCACTCCCACCGCTTATGTTATATTGATATGCTCCACCCGCAATTCTTTCACCGTCTCCGGATATTGACACGGACCAACCAAGTTGTTCAGAATTCCCCGCGGCTCCCACCATATCACCACCCTTTTGAGACCAAGCCGAACCGTTCCATTCATACGCACGAATGAGACCCCGGTTGTTATTAGACAAATCATAGCTATAGGCTCCCGCACACACGATGTCCCCGACCGCATTCATATCCATTGAAATACCAAATAAACTTCCAAATTCTCCATTAATAGTCGAACCCATCTTATCCCAGTTTCCAGTTGAGATATTATATTCGTACATATCTATCAAACCATTTCTAGTTCCACCCGCGTGTGCGTTGTATGAACCAACTGCTACACGCGAACCCACATCATTTATCGCCAAACCCCACCCAGCTTTATCTCCATTCGTGGCACCCGTTATGGTGTTTCCTACTTGTGTCCATCCACTGGAAGTTTTTTCGTATATTTTTGCTCTTCCACTATTACTTCCATTGTCATCTGCGTCTGGACCCCCGACTATTATTCGTTTCCCGTCTAATGACATTTTAACATATCCTTCACCGTAGTCACTTTCTCCTTCTATTTTATCTGTTGCGGTGAAGGGTGTACCTGCACCGACCTGTGCTCCTACTTGAGTTATATAGAAATCTACCATCTTTATACCTAATACTTTGGTCATATCTTCCACGTGTAGATTGGATTCTAGATTAAGATCAAGGGAAAATGTATTGTTGCTCCCATTTACAAAATTAGAATCCACCGTGATGTACTGAAACTTCTTTGGTATTTCGTGAAGATCCATTCTTGTAGTTAAGTTAGATAAAAAAAGAAGACATGAAACACATATATGTGGTGGCTTTACCCCCGCGCTTTCTGTTACGCTTTAGCGACGACGTGGACTTTTAGACTCATAAAGGGTGTCTTTGTGTTTGTCGCACACGTCCCAGAATACATTGAATATTCCATCGACGACTTCAGGTGGAGTTATTTCACGGATCACCCGAGGCATTTTTTGCGAACTGTTCGCAGTGAGAAGAAGAAGCTTGAAGAAGAACATCTCAGTAAGAAGAAAGAAGAATGAGTCTGTATGATAAATTATTTAACATTTTTGTACCTAAGACGCTCGATTACGACCCAAAACCTAAATACCATAAAAACGGCTACGAGATAATCACTGCCACCAACGAGGTCGGTGAAGAGGTTATACTTGAACTTCCAAAGTCTTATAAAGGAATAGTGAGTGTATAAATGCAAGATGGTTGCACGACCCACGATTTTCGCCTCGCATTCTGTCAAGCCACGAGGTCTCTCTGTACAGACGTCCAGATCGAAATTTGGAAAAAAGTCATCAAACAGGAGATGCGATGTCCGGGCGCACCAAAAAAAGACCGAACACTCCATTTACGACATGAACTTCAGGGAACTGGGGGTCATTCTCCGAACTCTCCGAGTAAATCAAATTTATGGAGACGAAGACTCTTCGATCTATGATCCTATGATCGATCGCGTGAAACTGCGAATGCATGCGTTAAAAATGCAAAGCCTAAACGAACGAATGAACGAATACATGGTCTGCTGTTCCGAAATCGAACGTTTTAAGAAAATCGAAAAATGGAATAACGATAGGGAGCAGTTTTATTGTAGATTCGCGAGTTGGAGACCGTCTAAGAAGCACACCGAATTTACTCATCACGATAAGCTCATGGAAGCCCAGGTTCGACTCTATGAAATCACTGAACGGTGTCGTGATTTCGAAGAACGGGAAAAGATCTTTAAGAAAATGACATTTGGTAGACTTGCGTCTAGAATTGACTTTTAATAATACACTTAAACAAATCAAACGTAAATCATACAGATAACAATCATGAGCCTCAACTTTGAACTTGTTAAGCATTGCACGAGTCTTTGTCGTCTTTCCCATTTGGATGAGTTGATGACGAGAATGACTGGCGTGGA
>MDSV01176205.1_pt1 | contig 26188 bp, 17 predicted proteins | sample 810851 | NCBI WGS metagenome assembly MDSV01 (sample SAMN05326640, study PRJNA326480) | marine metagenome | isolation source: seawater | place: Atlantic Ocean: North East | collected 2012
ATCTTGTGGTGAATATTATCAAGGTGATTTGAGTTGGAATTACTTACCGGTTGATAAGTTTTTATGTTGCGAATATATATATGATTCAGGAACTGTAAGTTGGACAACAAGAGTTGCAATTGAAAAACGAAAAGATGGAGAGAATTATTGTTTAAATAAATTAAAAGGAGAAATAATTGCATATGGTAAATTTGATGTTACAGTATGCAGATATATAGATAATTAAAATTAATTTTATGGGAAAAAGATTTACATTTGCAGATGCAAAAAAAAGAATTTTGGATTTAGAAGATGAATTAGCAAAAGTTCAAGAAAAAGCTGGAGACGTTATTTTAGATACTAAAGATAATGTTTTTACTAATAAAGAACTTAAGAAAATTAGATTCTTAGAACTATGGTCTATATTAGGCCCCATAGTTGGTTTGCTAATTGGTTTAATATTTTAAATAATAAAAGGGGATGCTACAATTAAGTAACATCCCTTTTTTTTATGCCATACCTTTTTTATCTGTTGTATATGGCGGATATAAATATTTATTTAATTGACTATTATCATTCTGAGGTGCTACCTGTTGATATATGTTTTTAGTACTAGCAACTAAAGCATCTTCTTTAGATTGTTTCATAACTTCCATAGCATCATTAATAGCACTAGAATTTAACGGTTTATTTCTTGATGTTTTTTCTGTATTTTTAAAATAACTTTCTTTACTCATTTTATGTAGTTTTTACATTATCATATTTGTGTGCAAACACTTCCCAAGGTAATGAATGATCACCTTCATGTTTCCATTTAGTACCATCTTTAATTTTTCCATTTTTTCTGGGATATTTCTTTTTGCCATAAAAAACAAAATCATTATTATAATCTAACTTACCACCACTTGTAAAAGCATTACTTCCGTTTTGCATTTCTTTTTGATGCAACTTTTCATGTCTTATAACTTCAGCTTTCTTTTTAGGTGATAATCCAGGAGCAACTTCAATACTTCCGTCTTTATTTGCTCTTCCTAATATTCTTCCAGCTTTATCTTTAACAGGGCTTTTTGTTTCTTTATCAACTTTCTTTTGTAATTTTTTTATATCTTTTTTTAATTTTTTTGTTTTAGCTTTTTCTTTTTTAGCTTTAGCTCTTGCTTCATCTGTTTTTCTTGCTTGTATACCAAGTTCCCATTCACCATATCCCCAAACTAAGGCTGCTGATTGCCATGCTTTAGTTTCTTCTTCTGTTGCAGTTTTTAAGTTATTTAATTTTTTAACAACTCTATCTGCAGGAATATTAGCAAAAGCAGAAGCAACTTCACCTGCTGCTAATAATGCAGGATTATCTATAGCAACTCCTCTTTCATACATTTTTTGAAGTTCTTGCTTATATGTAAACTTTCTAGCAGCTGATAAAGCTTTTCTAAATTTAGTATCAATTACAGGTGAAAATGAAAATATTTTATTCGCAGCATATGTAAAATCTGGTCTAGTCTTATTTCTTTGTCTATCAATTTCTAAAAGAACATTTTTTAACATTGCCACAAAAGCACCACCAACTCCGCTACCCCTGAGCATTGTATCAACTATACCATTTACTATTTTTAAAGACGCACCTTCTTTTCTTTCTTGTTTAAATTCAGCTTCTTTGTCACCAACTTCTTCATCTTCATCATCAAACATAATGCCAAATAAAGCACTTTGTAATGCTGTAAATATAACATTTTGAAGAGCGCCATAATAAAGTATCTTAGAAACGTTTGTTTTAGCATCCCCTCGTCCATTCTTAAGATCACTGGCAGCCTTTTTTATTAATCTTGCATATTGTACCGGTGTGTTTGCATAAGCTAATATAACACGTCCTAATTGACTAGCTTGCTGCATACTAATTCTTGATGGATCCGATGATTGTTGTGATTCGATCGCAATATTTCTAAAATCAAAAAACGCTTTCTCTTCGGCTTCCTTTTGACTAAGCCCTTCTTTTTTATATTTATTTATTCTATTTCTATAAAATGAAGCACCCCCAATAGATATTGCAAAACTATCTGCAATCTGTGTGCCTATAAATCCAGCTTTAAGTATTTCATTTAAAGCAGCTCTAGCTTTATTATTAGACGTTGCTGCTGTTGCGGCAATTTCATCTGCACTAACATCTGTTTTTAAACCGGATCTTCTTTGTTTTAAAAAATCAGAATTAAATAAAGTTGCAAAGTCAGACCAAAATTGTTTTTGATTACCAAAAGCTTTAGCAGCCATGATTGGATTGTTATCTGTCCAATTAAGAAAATTAATTGAAGAAATAGTTTGTAACAAAGCAGACCTCTGGTTGAAGAACATCGTTGTACCTACAGAGTTATTAAGCCAATTAAGCCAGTTATTAGTAACTCTATTCGCACCTGTTGGTCTGTTTCTTCCTGTATCCATTCTATAAAGAATATCATCTAAAGCTTCAACATATTTATCACCAAAAGTTGCTCTTAATTTATTTACATTATCTTTATTATATATTAAATCAATTGCTTCTCTCCAAGGTTTTAAATATTCTTTACGTGTTACTGTATTTATTTCATTAATTAAATCAGTTGTTATATTTCCTACTAACCAACCAGGAGATGGTTGAGGGTAACCGTCAGGTATTATAGTTTGTAATTGATCTGCAAAAGCTTTTAATTCAGGATTTTTATTAAGATATTTTTTTATTTCTGTTATATCCTTTTTAGCTAAATTATCAGGAGTCATATTTTGATTATCCCAAATATAAATTCTTACAGCTTCTTCATTAGTAAATCCTCTAACAGCTTTCTTTTTTAAACCCTGCGGAGTATTTTTAATTTTTTTCTTTAACTGTTTCCATTCTTGCATTGCTCCTTCTTTGGCAGTTTCATAGTTTTGAATACCTTGATTATAAGGATCCATAACATTTTCTGTCCACCATTTTAAATCAGCATCACCTTGTTTACCTTTGCCAAGTGTTGGATATATAAGGCCCATAAAATCTTCATTAGAATATGGAACAAATGCTTGCCAACCTTTTGTAGCACCTAATTTAATTGCTCTTGCTTCAGAATATACAGCTTCAGCTTTAATGCCTTTAGTTCTTTCAAGCATTTTATTAAAGTCTGTATCAAGTGTTGGTTTTTGCACAGGTTTGCTAGCTAACGCTTTATTTTCTAAACCATTAGGATTTACTTTAAAAATATCCTGAACAGTTTGACCATTAAAATAAACTATACTATTAGGATCAATACCTCCATCAATAGCAGCTACTGTAGGATTAAAATATCTTTGAAGCCAGTTATCTTTATAAAAATCCCAACCAAAGCCCATTCCTGATTTATATTCACCTGCTAATTTATCGTCATCAACTTTAGCTAAAGCAATTACTTTATAATTTTTTGTAACAGCAGGATAAGCAATATCAAAGGGTACACCTTTTTTTGCGCTATCTAATAAAGCTAAGTATGCAGATTTAGCAGGCATTGCGTGTTCATATGTAACACCTGAAGATAAATCTTTAGAATAAGCTACCATTTCTGCACCTAATCTATGCCAATTTGCAGCAGTATCTCCTGAAGCTGAAAATATTTGTGCAGCTAATGGTAAATATTTTTTAGGATCATTTTTTACAGCATTATAAATAGGAGCCCATGTTTGTTTATGAATAGCCATATTTTTAACATTAGCAGCTTGACCCTTTTCTTTATTTTTAGTAATTTCATTAACAGTTCTTCCCCATGTATCTATATATACTGCAGATGCCCCATTACCTGCTGCGCCAAAAAACTCAGGCACATTTGGATTATTTCTAATTTTTTCAAATAATTTTGCTTGTTCAGTATCCCAAGTTTTTACTAAGTCTTTATATTTTTTTATACTTTCTTTTGTTGCACCCGGTTGGCCTTGTCTTTTTTGATAAGCTGCACCAAATACACCTCTAGCACTTCCTCTATATAAACCCTTTTTTAAAGCTATTTGTTTAGGTAATAATAATACTAAAGCTTCTACATCTTTGTAAAAATTTTTGATACCGTCAACAGTATTTAAAATAGGCATTGATAACCCACTAGCTTTTAATAATTGTTTAACATTATTATATTCTAAAGTTTGAGGAACATTAGAATTATTGTTTAAATAATCACGAGTTTTTTTGCTTAAAGGCTTACTAGCTAAAGCAAATCCTGTTTTAGCTTTAAAATCAGCAGCTGTCTTAGGATCTTTTTTTGCAAGTTCAATTTTTGCTTCATTAACTATTTCAGTGTTAAGCGCTCTAACTAAACCAACATTTTTTCTATCACTTCTAGCTTGAGGTGAAAGAGATGGATCATTAAAAAACTCTGTAACATCTTCTTTTGTAAACCCATTATCAATCCAATCTTGTAATATCTCTTTGGTTTCTAATTGGTTAGGCTTTTTTAATTGTGTTATATCTGTGTTATTAAGATAAGCATTGCCTATAGCTTCCCAGTTTTTATCTATAAAGTTAGGAAAGTTTTTCTTATTTAATAATCCTTTTTTAATTGCTGTATCTATTCTGTTTTTTACAATTTTATTAACAGCTTGATTTACTTTTCTTTGTCTTTGTTTTATTGTAGCATTAGCCGGTAAATCTTTAATAGCCTTTTCCCCAGCAAGTATAGCAGGTTCAATACTTACCTCTGCAGCATCTTTAATTTCTTTTGGTAATACTAAATTTACTTGTCTTTGAGGTTCAATTTTTTCTTCAGCTTTTATTTGTCTAGCTTCTGGTTTATCAATTTTATCTTGAACTTTTGTTTTTTCACCTTCTTCAAATAATTTTTTTCTAGCATCTAATTTACCAAATCTAGTGTCAGACATAATCCTTTCTACGAAAGCATCTATTCCAACTGCACCACCATCTTTTCTTTCTGCTTCAGGATTAAAAGCTAATACTCTATCTTGAACATTTTCAACCATTAATTGAAATTCTTCAGGGCTAGTAGCTACTCCTTTTATGTAATTATTTATAGCTCCGTCTTGTTGCGTTATAGAATTATATAAAGGATTAAACTGTCTAGGATTACTTAAAAAATTTTGATAATCTTCCTTAGTATTAATATCTTCAGGCACAAGACTTTGTATAGCTTGAAATAATTTTTGTTTAACAGGTTTACTTGGTAATGCATTATTTTTTAGTTGCTGTTGTAATTTTTCTCTTCTTGCTTTACTTTCAGGTGTAATTTTAAAATTAGCTTCTAATTCATCTATTGCTTGAAGTTCATCATATATTGGCCTTACTTTCTCATCCTGCAATTGTTTTTGTAATTCTTGTCTTCTTTTTCTACTGTCAGGGGTGATAGTAAAGTTAGATTCTAATTCGTCTATTTGCTGTAGTTCATTGTAAATTTTATCTATATCCGCAGGTTTACTTGCTACAGTTTTATCATCTTTAATATCTGTACCTGTTTTAGGAGTTTGAATATTTATAGATTGATCTTTTTTACCAAAATTATTATAATTTTTAAGAAACTGAAAAGTATTAGCAGCAGTCATATTATTAAAATCAAACAAATTATTTGTGTTTTGACCTAATAAACCTTTAATACTATTACCTATACTTTGTAATATCTTACCATCTTCTAAAGATAAATCTTTTAAATCTAGTATTCTCATACCATCAGACAATGAAGTAAAAAATTCTTCTGCTAATTTTTTATTTCTTCCTTTTCCTTCATAAGTATTTTTATAATCTTTTTGTCTTTTAACAGCAAATTCTACCGCTGATTTAAATTTAGGATCTTTAATATTATTTAAATCCCCTATAATATCTTTTCTTAAAGTATTTAATTCCTTAGCAGTAGAATTGTCTAATATAAAATGCATAACTTCATGATGAACTGAATTAGCACCAGAAGTATCTCCCGTAGCATCATAGTTTGTTTTTATATTATCTTTAACTATAATTGCACCTTCACCTAATTTAATACCATTGTTAGAACCTACTTTTCCTGCTAAAAGTGATTGTACTTCAGGATCATTTAATGCATTTTTACCAAATTGTTTTGTTATAAAATTTTCTGCTGCTTTTGTTGTACCAAAAATTTTTACAAACTTATCTGCAAATACACCTTCTTTTTGCTCATTAATCCAAGTAGCTAAATCCTTACCTTGAGTATCCATTACATCTAATGCAACTTCTTTAAGTATATTTTTTGTTGCTTTCTTTTTTTTATTTTGTAATTTAGAATTTTCTTTTGCTAAATTATCTTTTTGAACTTCTAAATCTAATTTAAGACTATTGTTTAAGTCATTAGTATTTAAAACTTCTATACGTTCAGTTAAGCTTTCAATAGTATTATTATTATTAGCAATTGATCTATTAGATTGTATTTCATTTACAGTTTCATTAAAAGCTCTTTTTCTAGCGGCTCCTTTTAAATTTTTTAATTTAGTATTATTATTATATTCTTCTGCGGCATCTAAAATATCTTTACGCTCATTCATTTCTAAACGGGTAATTTTACCTTCACCCCATGCTTGTTCAAGCTTTTGATAACCTTTATTTTTTATAGACCTTACAGCATTAGGATCAGATGTAGCAGCAACATCGGCCATAACATCTTTTGCTATATTAACAGCGGTTGAAGCAGCTTGACCTGTTTGAACAATACCACCTGTACCTACTATAGTCTGTGCTATAACTTCTTTTATCTGATTAGGATCTCGCTCAATTATTTTTCCAATACCTGATATAGCCCCAAATTTAATATCATCATTTGTAGCACCTAATGCTCTAGCAACAGCTGTTTCACCTAATCCTTCTTGTACAATCTCAGTAGCCGTTTCTGGAACCAATGATTTACCAGCTGACTTACCTCCCTTATATAATGCTTTAAATGCATTTTTACTAAATAAATCTCTAAAAAATTTTTTAGGTATAAATTTTGTAGCTTTACCAATTACAAAATAGTTACCAAGAAGATCAAAACCAGCTGCTTGCTTAGCATTGTTAATAATAGGATCTATATCTATTTCTCCATTTGCATATAACTCTGCAGCTAATTCATTTTTTTGATCATCAGTAAGGTTTTTATATTTACCTTCATATAAACCACTACCTTCTTCTTCTAGTAATTTTCTATCAACAGCTTCCATTGCAGAATTAGTAGCTTCTTGATACATTGTACTTAAACCAAATGTTGTAAGTGCAGCAACCATTTGAGGTGCTTGTTCACCTATTACTTCAAAAGCCTCATCTGTAATATTACCTTGTCCATCTAATAATTGAACATTACCCATTTTACCTATAAGATCTTGATATTTTTTAGTAGAAACTAAAGGTTTTATAAATTTATCAAGATGATATTTTTTTGCCTCAGCCACTGTGCCTTTTGTAGAAGGGTCAAGATATTTTCTAAGATTATATCCAGCTCGACCTGCGAAATTTGCATTTTCTGGAGGCTCAACTCCGCTTTCCATAATATCTAAATAACCCCCATATTCTATTTCATCATCATCAGAAAAATTACCTTCTTTTAGTCTATCATTAAAAAGTTTATAAGCTTTAGCAGCATTTACAAAATCTATACCATCTTGACTTTGAGCAAGTCTTAATGCACCTCTTGAAATACCTTTTGCAAAGTTACTATCAGAATCTCCATATGTTACACCTATATCAGTTAATAAGCTTTGAGTAAAAGTATCTGCATTATTTACAAGATCTTTTTCTAATTGAGTTTTATTATAATTATTTAATTCACCCTGTGCTTTTTTTACTCTATCCTCCCATACAGGGCCAGTACCACTTGGTGTAAAAGTTCCATCAGGCATAACTGTACCTACACCATATTTTTGAAATATTTCATTTTGTTTTTCCCAATCAGCTTGTTGAAAAGTCTTTTTTTCTTTATCTTTTTCATCAAGTTCCTCTTCTTTTATTTCAAATGTTCTAGAATCATCAAACTCAGTTGTTGTTCTAGGTTGTGCAGGAGTGCCTATAAGGTTATCAGAAGACATGTCTAATGTATTTATATCTAATGCAGGTTTAAACTCTTCTTCAATAGGAACACATTTACCTTGTGTTTCATCATATCTAGAACCTTCAGGACATTGAATAGGCTCCTGAGTTGTTTCAACTTCTGTATTAGTTTCTTCAAATCCTACTTTAGCTAAAGGTGAATTAAATTGCTTAATAACTTTAGCAATATTAGCTTCTGGCTCATTAGCCGCAACCATATTTTTTACAATGGTTTCTAAACTCATTAAGAATATTTTTTAATTAACTCATTTACATCAACTTCTTCTGAAAATATTGATTCCGGTTTTGCTTCAGACTGTACCGGCATATTTTCTGCAGGCTGGCTAGATTGCATAGGCATTTGCTCTTGTATACCTAATGCTTCAGAAAAAGAAACTTCTTCAGGTGATATACCTTTTTCACCTGCAATCTTATTAGCTTTTTCTTTAGCTAACTTAGAAATTGTATCAGGATGAGGTCTTTGTACCCTATTATATTTATTACCTATGTATTCAGATATACTAGCAAAAGCTTCAGCTGTACCTCTATTATCCCATTCCATTCCAGTTGGATCTGTATAAGCTTTATCTTCCATTAACATTTTAACTTGACTTTGAGGCATTTGCATATGATCTGCTAAATAAGATCTTACACCATTAGTGCCTAAAGTATCTAAAGCATTCATAGAAAAGTCTAATACTTCTTTTGCATGTTCAGAATAATCACCGGTATCATACATTTTATTTCCGTTTTGATCTACTTTTAATTTAGGTTCACCATTCTCATCTAAACCTAAACCAGCAGCTAATGGATCTAATGAAAGATTAATAGGTTTAATTTTAGGAACAGGCGCTGGTATATTATTTACATCATATATATTTACCTTAAATTCACCTTCTAAAGGATTAGTAGCTTTACCTGTTAAATGGACTCTATTGTTTTTATCCATAGCTAAATTAATAGTACCTTTGCTTAACCCTTGCAATACACCTTCATCATATTGATCCATACCATATGATAACAATCCAGCTTTTAAATTTTCATTGTAATCAGCCATAGCTTTTTCAGCACTGGCAGAGAAAGCACCCAGTTCATTAACGGTGTTATCTATAACAGCCATATCGGCGGCATATTTATAATTATCTATTTCTCCTTTTTTCTTTTTATTAGTAAGATTACTTGCTTTTTCTACCATCTGTCTAGCTATACCTTGTAGCTGTACTCTGAACACACCCTGTGGACTTGGAGAACTTTGATTAACTCTATTTTCAGATTTAATACCATACTTACGCTGGTATTCCATATTTCTAAAATCCCTAATAGCTTGTTGCTCTGGATTTAATTTAGTAATTTGTTGAGGATTATAATTTTTCATATTCTTTAATTATCCTTTTTTTAATGCTTCATTAGCAATTAGTGCACCACCAATTCCGCCAAAAGCGGCTCCAGTTCCAATAAGTGCTGCTTTCCCAACAGTATTACCTAATTTTTCATACCATTTTTTAGTATAACTACCATCTTTATTCATACCAGACATTCTAGCAACATCTATAGTAGCTTGATTTTCGCCAGCTCTTCTATCTGCATCATTTAGTTGTGCACTAGATATTTCTTGTATACCCATTAAAGCATCGTATTGATTTGATTGTGCAGTAGCTCTTCCGCCTGCTTGAGCTAAATTAAATTGGTTTTGCATTTGAGCGTTGTTAGCAATAGATTGGTTTATTGCATTAGCTTGTTGTGCAAAAGCATTATTAGCAGATTGAGCATTGAATTGATTCATTCTATTTTCTGCACCAAACTTAGCTAAATTCATTTGGTTAGCTTGCCCAGCATTAAACATTTCAGCTTGATTTCTTGCTTGTGCACTAAATTGTCTTGCTCTATTATCTTGTCCTACATTAAATTGTGCTTGGCCTAAATCAAATTGAGAAGCTAAATTTCCTTGTGCAAGTAAATCTCTTTGTAAAGATTGCTCACCTTGAGCTCTCATCATTTCATTAGCTTTTACTTGTTGATCAATACTAGCTCTAATGCCAGCTTTTGATCTTGCAGCCTGCTGTGCTAATGCTGTAGCACCACCTCCGCCACCCATTTGCATCATCATATCTTGAGAAGCAGCTAATGCTTGATCTGCTTCTTGAGCTTCAAGTTCAGCACCTGCTGTTGAAACTTGCAGATTATTAAACACATTACTTAAACCAGTATCAGCACCTCTAGCAAGACCAGCTACATTTGTTTGAGCAGCATCGTATCCTTCAACATTAGCTAATCTTTGTGCACCTAAATTTCCTAGTTGCATTTGCTGTGTTTGAGCTAATTGCATTTGAGTAGGATCAATAGATGCAAAATCTAAATTTTCATAAAAATCAGTTACCTGACTAGAATCTCTTAATGCTGAAAGATCTGCATCATATAATTGTTGAGCTGCAGCTTGATCAGCTAATATACCTTCTTGGTTTGCTAAAGCTTGTCTACCAGCGTATCTATTTCGTTTCTTTTTTCCTCCCATTTATAATTTTTTTATGAGTTCATAAGATGGTTTATTCCATTTTTCATATCCTGCATTTAAATAATAATCGAGCATATATCCTTCCTGGGCCCAACCAAATGAATATTTAAATCCTAAATCTTTAGCAAAATCTGTAACAAAATTTACTAATAATTGTATAGCTTCTTTTCTATCTGTATCTCTATAATTAGGATCTGATATTGCAGCTGTTGGTAATGCACAATGTGAATTTGTTAATCCAAGCCACATTGCTGCAATTGGATGGTCATCCTTGCATACCATAAAGCCACCTAATCCAGCTCTTTTAGTATTATATTGGCCCACTAAAAAAGCACCAGGCATAATATCTCTAAATGTTTCCGTATGAATCCACGGCTCTTGATCATATTTATCCCACCAGGTTGGTAAAAATTCCCAATCGGATTCTAATAATTTTCTTACTCTTAACATAAAATAAAATTTAATTGATTGTATTTAACTTGAAGAATTTACTGCTAAAGTATTTAAAGCAAAAAGTTCTTTTTTTGTAGAAGCATTAGCTACTGGTAAAGTTAATTTAACCGTAGCATATGCTCCTTTTAATCCACTTGTTATTTTGTCTCCATTAGCTTGTATAGTTCCATTTACAACTGTGTAATCTGGTTCTGAACAACTAATAGGTGCAAAATATTTTCCTTCTTTATTTTGAAAGGGAAATGTTACTAAGTTTGCCATTATCCTGCTTGCGTTATGTTTATTGTGTGAGGACTTACCCCTGTTACTCTTGTATTAGTAGTTGCTATAACTGCAGTTGCTGTTCTAGAACTTCCTGTTGTATTAGGATCAGCACTTATAGTAAATGTTTGTGTTGGATCAGCTACACCAACTCCAAATACACCATTTATTTTTAACCAAGAAATACTAGGAGTAATAGTAATATCAACAGTCCATGTATTAGTTATAGTTACAGCTGTTCCTGTTGCATTTAATGCTTGAGTAGCAGGTATAGCACCAAGTGTTGCTGTTACTTCTCCAGCTCCTGTAATTGTAGCAGTAGCTGTAGTATCCGATGTTATAGCCGGTAATTGAACATTTAAAACTAAAACTCCATCCTGATTAGATTGAGTTTTTGTTATTACAGTATTAGCAACATTATAAGTAGCACTATAAGCATCTAATAGTAATACTTTTGTTGTAGCACTTGCTGTATAAGTAATAGTTGCAAACCTTCTAGTAGCTGCTTCAAAAGGTGAAATATAATATGCTGTACCAGCGAGTGTTCCAGATGGTGTTGCTAATACACCAGGCGCGGGTACTGTAGCCCAAGTTAACTGTGGCTTTAATGTGGCTGTCCCACCAACCGTAATAATACCAGCAGTAGCTGATGTAGGTACTGTTACTGGAATAGTATAGGTTAAATTATCACCATTTCTAACATTTGTAGGAGAACCTACACTTGTTGAAGCCGGCATATTACTTGTATTTATAGTTATATTAGCATTGTCTATATAATAATTAGTAAAAGCTGCTGTAGAAAATACTATGCTATTTGATCCAGCGTTGTTAAATATTTGCGATGCCGGTGTTAATGCAGAAAATGCAATTGCATCAATTGTATTTACAGTTAATAAAGCAACAGTAAATGCAAGAGATGCACCATTACCTGTTATATTTAAAGTTTGAACAGTATCAGAATTACCTGTGGTATGTTGTATTAAAAATACTAATTTATCATCTGTTATAGCTGTTGGATTATTAACAGTTAAATTACTTCCAGATGCAGGTGTTAATACAACATCATTAATATTATTAAATTTAAACTGTGAGCTAAGTGGTGATACAAATATAGCCCAAGTAACATTTACTGTTGGTTTAGCTGTTACTGTATTAGCACCATCAAAAATAGAATTAGGCGCCGCGCCAGATAACTGTAAAGTTGTATTAAATGTATTAGCTGTTACCGGTAATGCTCCACAACTATCAATATCTGTTTCAATATAATCTAATTGCCACCCACTATCACCTTCATAACTTAATGTATTAAATTGTTTTACTAAAGACGGTGCATCATTAAATATAGGTATTACATATGATTCAGTAGTTCCAGTATTATAAAAATTATTTCTAGTTACCGTATCATTATGATGTTGCCACATTTGACCACCATTAAAAGTATAATAACTATTATTTAAAGATAAACCACCTTCTTGTTTAAATGATCTAAAACTTGTCCAACCTGAAGATCTATCATCAAAAGCTACAGTTAGATAGCCATCAGAAGCGGTTGCAACATTGGTATCTTCATTACTGTCAAATCCAGAACCAATTAATGTTAGTTCATATATTTTACTATATTCATCATAAGAGCCAATAACAGCTGTAGATTGTTTTAAAGCATCTCTAAAAAAATCAGCCATTCCAACTTGTGAAATTTCTTGTATTTGATTTTGTCTTAATCTTAAAACTGCTCCTCTATTTTTATCTGTAAAATATTGTGAAAATCCATATGATGCAAAAGATTGAGGGTCTTTTGAAATACCATATAAACCTGGATAAGCAGCTACCGTACCTAAAAATTGTGTGTTACTAGTTACAGGCATAGCTCCACCTTCTGCTGAATAAATAAAATCTTTATCAATAGGAGAAAAAGAAACTTTATCTTCTTGAAATATATTTATTTTTGTATCGTCTGCAAAAAGTTTTTGTATAGATCCATTTAACGGATCAAGAGATATTGTTAATCCACCAGCTGAATCATTAAATTGATTAATATAATTTATACCAGTTCTTGAATTAAGCAATCCGCTTGAATGAATTAAGCTATTAAATCTTCTCTCCTGTGTAAAGTTTTCTTTTACCGCAAATGCTTTTACACCTACATCAAAAAAAGGCTCATTAAAACCAGCTCTAATGCGGTTCACCTCAATGTGTGCATTAGGTACAACATCAAAAGATAATAATATACAATTAAAAAAATCTATATCAATTGCTTGAGCAGGTATTTGTGAAACTAAACCACCGGTTGGAGTTTCATAAAATATATCTAATTCAGTTGTAACAGGTTCCGTTTCAAAAACACATAGTCCGGATGTAACAGCATTACCGGCATTATCTAATGTAGTAACTAAAGCATCACCCGAAGGATTACCAATTGATTGTACTTTTGTTAAATTTGCTTGTGGCGCTGTATATACATTGCCATTATTTAAAAATTTAGGAAATACAGAAACATCACAAGGTGAAATTGTTGCTGATGTACTAGGCGGTATAACTGCATCTTGATCTCTTGGTATTTTATTTATGCTATCACCTAATCTTTTTACTGTATTTGCACCCGAAACAATTGAAATCCAATTATAATATTCTTGTTCTCTTTGTTTTACAACAACTCTATATGAATATGCCCAACTAGGTATTTGAGTTGTATCCGTAAATGTAATTCTTAAAGCATTAAATGCTGTAGTACTGCTTGAATCACCGGTATTTGGGTCTATAAAAACTGTATCTGTTCCAGAACTTGATAATATAACTGGAGATTGTCTACCAAATTTATCAGCTAATACAATACCTACTTGATAAGTTCTTCTTGATTTAACAGATTGATTTGTTAAAACACCATTTCTTGCAGATGTTTCACCTGTTCTTTCTATAGAAAAAGCTATATTTGGTATATCAAAGTTTTGTAAAAAATTGCCATAAACTAATCTACCACCAGCAACTTCTTGTGCTTGAGCTTTTATTGGAACAGCATCATATACTCTTGTTAATTGATCAGACGGTAATGTTCTAAATGGATCAGTTGATGAATATGTAAAGTTAACAAATGGTTCAGTTGTAACTTCTTGATCTTGAACAACATATAAAGAAGGACTTCCTGACTCTTTATATATTAACTCTACATTTTTTATACCATAGCCTACAGGTGTAGGAATTTGTAATTGTACTTGATTAATTGCATTAACAAAAGTTTCTATTTCACCAAAATCACTTAAACCAGTGTTTATAGTATCTGTTTCATTTAATCTTGAAAAACAAATAGGTGTAAAAGGAGCTAAGGTACTATACTCATTGTCTTCAAATTGCCATCTATAAGAAAATCTTATTAACTTATTTTGCATAAAGTTAGAAGAAATACTTGATTCTTTTGTTGCTGTAACAATAGTTGGAGATTCATAAGGTGCAAACTTACATACTGAAATTAAATTATCAATATCTGCAACTGATCCATAATAGCTTGTATTATTTCTTGCTGTAACAACATTAATTTTTCTTGGAGCATTTCTATTATCAGTAAAAAATAAAAGATCATCAACAATATTAACTCCAGTAATGGGATATGATGTGTGAAAGTTTAATTGTGGAGAAACTAATAATCCAGTGGTTTGATTTGTTTTTTGATCATATTCAAATATACCATGATTACCTGTATTAGTTTCATTATATATGGAGTTATTAGTTACAAAGAAATATATTTTTTCAGAATTAGAATCACTTACATATCCAATACAAGTTCCACCTGTTAAACCAGTAACAGTAACAAGCTTATTACCTAATAAATTTTCTATAGCCCCTACATCAGAGCTTTCTGATTGACCTATATTTATATTTAAGCCTTCTCGATATTCTCCTGCCGGTACTATTCTTTCATCTAAATCTCGGCTCATTTTGCCGACATTAAACGCTCTTTTTATTTCTGGCATAAAATTATATTAATGTTTAATCCATTTAGCTTTATTACGGAAAATATTAGTCATTTCTTGTACTTTCATATTAGATAATCTAATCTTAGCATTTCGCATTTTAGCAGCTGCTTCTTGTTTATAAAGACCCGCAGCTCCGCTTGCTCTTGTTCTTATTTTAGATAAATTATATAATATAGTTGACATAACAGCATCTTCAGCCATTTTAGGTACAAATACATTATCAAAATCACCATTATTACCTAACCCATCAGATATATATCTTAATGTAACATAAGTATTTTGAGGGATTACTGAATCAAAATAAATTTGACCTGCATCTAAATCTAATACAAAACTTCCATTTGTATTTTGAAATTGTGGTGTTGATCCGTACCTACGGCCATAATATCCAAAATCATCAAAATCATAATATCCACTATAATAATTTAAAGCTTCTTCAGTGTCTACATGATTTTCTGCATTTTGCCATCTTTGTATAGTTTCAGATTCTTGTGCATAAATTACATTACCATCTTGATCATAAAGATAATGATAGTTTTCATCTTGTGCAACACCTTGGTTTGCGTGAGTTGTACCACTAGGTAAAATTGTTCTTTCAATACCAGACTTATCTGTATAAGATAATCTTACATAGTTTACATAATCAGATGGTAAAGACATTTGACGTAAAGAACTTAATTGTATTTCAATTGCTTTTTCAGAATGAAATACATCATAACTAAATTCTTGAACTGCTTTTTGTGCCCAAAATGCAACTTCATATCTAGGCACTTTATTAAGAATTTTATCATCACCTACATAAGCTACCATAAAATTATTAATTATATCATTTAAATTGGTTCTTCTGTAGTAACCCGGTACAGCGGTGCCATTACCGCCATCTAATGCAGAATAATTATCTACGTCTAAAGGTTTTCTTGATATTGCCATTATTGTTCAGTTTGTTGAAATTGTACTTCTCTACCTTGTGCAAATCCTGTTACATCACCTTGCTTAATTGTTAATCCAGCATAACCTAATATTGTTACAACTAATTCTGGAAATTCAGATGAATCTAATTCAAAATTATAAGACTTTGCTGGTGTATCATAACTATCTGTTGAAGGATCAAATTGAGTACTATCATAATAAGGTATAGTACCTTGTAATACATATCCCCATTTTGGTCTTGTAGGATTTTTTAAGTATTCCATTTTAACTCCAGTAGTAACAGTTGTAGGATATACTGTTATACCTGTTGCATTTACAGTATATACTGGTTGTGTTTTAACTGGATAAGTTAAAGGGGAAAGATTAATATATTTAACATGCTCATGAGTAACCTTATCTGCAACTCTTTCATCTACACTAACCACACCCAATTGTCTTAAATCATCTGGATATGGAAAAATATTATTTGAAATAGTTGGAGTAACACTTTTATAAAACAAATTTATTCTTTCAGCAACATTAGATACAGGATTTGAAAAATCACTTTGAATTCCACCAGCTGCTTGATAAGATGCATCTCTTGCAAAATATGCTTCAAATATTTCATTTTGTGCTTGATCAGCCATTCTATTAAACTCATCAGGTGTAATATATCCTCTGTTATCTTTATTTGCTAAAATAAGAACTGTTTGATATACGTTGTTAATATTAATCATTTATATGTTATTATAATTAGTGAATATAGGGCTGATTTCTCGCCCTATATCCTATAAGCTTAGTTGAGCTTTTTAACTAATGATTTCATTAAATCTACACCATCGTCAGTTTTAAAATACTGAGCTAATGCTCCATAAGGATGTTGATCAAATGGTACAGTAATTATTTTTTTGCCGTTTGCAAATTTAAATACTGTATTATCTTCAGTTAAATTAATTATGCCTTGTTCAACCGCTCTATTAGCTAAATTTCTTAATTTAATATCTTCATCTTCTGATAATTCTATAAATAAAGCAGGGTCACGTTGCGCAAATTTATAAGCATCACGTTTTAATTCTTTAGATGACATAGAAGCAACTGCACTACCTAATTCAGTTCTCATTATAGCTTCTAAATGTTCTATATCTAACTCTTTTACTAATGTTAATGCTTCTAATTCAAATTCTAAAGTGTCAATTTCATCTGCAGCTTTTTTAGCAGTATCAACTTCAGTCCATTTTTTATCTTTTAAAGGATGATAAATAGATAAAAGTTTTTGCATAGCTACTTCTGAACGAGGCACCATAAGGGTTCCATCTTGAAACATTACATGGGTTAATGTAACAAATCCTTCTTGCTCATCTACAAATAAAGACTTTTGATTATTTGCTAATCTTATTTCTCTATTCATTTTTAATCCTTCATCAAACCACATTAATGGTTTACGAGGAGTATGTTTTGTTTGTATTGTATAAGAAACAGGTGCATACTGTCCTGTTAATACATAAGTTCTGTCTTTATATACCCAATTTTTTTCCATTTCGGTTACAGAACTTCTTGGTTTTGTTTGTGTTGTCATAATAAAATAATATAAAATAAGGATATAGGGCTCCGAAGAGCCCGTATCCTATGGTTAAAATTAAGCTTTAAATAATACGAAATTATTAGCAGCTTGAGTAATTAAACATCTTTCACTTAAGTAATTTACTTTCATGATATCGATATCAGAACTTGGTGAATCAGTTCCAACAGATCCTGTAATCCAAGATTTGTTTTTTCTGTTCTCAGTTTCTGATGCTCTATATCTGATGTGTAAGAATGGTCTTTTGATGTTTTGGCCTAACTGTTGATCGTAAACAGTAGAAGTTCCAGCAGGAACTAATACACCTTCAACATCACCAAAACCTCCACGAGTTGACCAGTCATTTAAGTATTTCCAGTCAGTTTTGTAAAAGTCATAAGAACCTCTTCTATATCCAGTAAACCCTAAATTAAGAGCCATGTCTGCGCTGTTGTTAAATACTCCATAAGAAGTACCTTTAGAATGTCCAGCAGCTGCAGCATAATTACCATTTTGCATTGCAAGAATGTCATCAATTTCTAAAGATAGCTCTCTGTTTAAGAAAAGCATATTTTCTTCAATTGATCCCTGCTTGTCTAATTGCTTAAGTACAGCATCAAAATCTGTAAGTCCACCGTTACCTGCACCAGCAGCAGCTTGGCCACCAAATCCAGTATAAACGTTTCCTCTTGATTCTAATGCAGCAAAGAACCCTTCAGTACCTCTTGCATTTTGAGCAGCTAATGGTCCACCAAAAGTACCTAATGTAATTGCAGCACCTCCAGCAGTGTATTTAACACCTTCAACCATTGACATTTCTAGCCAGTCTTCCCATCTAAGTCTTACTTCATGCTCAGACTTTATATACCATAAATATCCACTAGCACCATTTTCAGAAGTAACTTCAATCCAACCAATCTGAGCTGTGTCAGATCCACTGATTTGATAGTTTTCTTTTAATATAATTGGTGAGTTAGTAAATGTAGCAAACCCTGGATCTAAGCTATCAGTAAAGTTTCCTGTACCTTTAGCAAATTCAGATCCATAGCAAATTGCAGTTACTCTTTCAGCAGCTAATACTCCACCGTGAGCTTCATAAGCTTGGATTTGGAACATTTGACCGCCAGTAGTACCACCACCACCAACTCCAACGTTAGTACAAACTCCTTTAATAACAGCGCCAGTTCCACCAACTGCTGAAGTAGCATTTGTTTGAACTTGAACCATTACAGTTTGTCCTATTTTAAAATTGACTTGTTGTGTTTGAGTAGCTGGGCTAACTCCTAAACTTGCAGGTTGCGTAGTTGGTACTTCAAAGTTAAGTACACCACCTGATGCTCCAGCAGCAGCGATAACCGCTTGTCCACCACCAGCAACAGGCATAGCACCTGCAGTTCCTCTTGGAATTACATTTACATATCTAGTGTGTAATCTGCCTTGTTCAGTCCATATAATTTGGTCTGAAGTAGAAGGCATCTCCGCAGATACCATACGTAAAAAAGAACCGATTGATCTGTTTCCATATCTTTCAACTTCTTTTTCGTATACATCTGGTAAAAATTGTTGTGTCCATTGATCAAAATTTGTATTTGTGAAATCAATGTAGTTTCCGGAGTACAACGTCTTTGTTTGAGTCGGTTGTAATGCAGCCGGAATTCCGCTTGTAAAAGCCATAATGTTTTGATTTTAAGTTAAACTATTTCCATTTAATTCGCAACTTATCAGACGAATCTCCAGAAACAACTCTAATCCTATCTCCACTATTAGATGTTATAGTAGCACCTTCCTGCCTTGGATCCATATTTATATTTTTAGCTTTTTTAGCAGATTCTTTTATTGCATCGGCACGGCCTTGCTCATAAAAATGATTTGCTATTTTATCTGCATTTTGTGCAGTAAATAAAGCTTTATGATATCCTTGCATATTTTGCATACCACCTTTTTCATCTGTAAACAGATTTAAAAAATTAGATATATCTGATTGAGACTCTTTAACTTTACCGGGATTATCTATCTTAAATCGATATTTGTTTTCTCCTACCTTAAAATCAAAACCTTTGAATTCTTCGTTAAAAACTTTTTTAGTTTCTTTTAGAAAACTTTCTTTAGCTAAGTTATTTTGTTCTTCAAATTGCTTAGAAGTATTATAAAAATTTACAGCTTCTTCGTACTCTTTAGGAATATTTTTTTGTTTTGATCTTAACTTAAGATCATTATAATATTTTTCCTTAGTTGTTCTTAAAAGCTCTTGTGCATTAAATACTTCTTCTTTAAAAGCTAATTGCTTAGCTTTTACGTCAGACGGGTCATCCGCCTCCACATCATAAGCAAATTTTTTATCCATTAAAAATTGAATATCTTCTTGATTTAAATGTGGTTTAGTGTACTCGTAATATTCTTTTATAAGACTTACGTTATCTATTTTAGAATAGTCTCTGTTTAGTTTTGCATAATCTTCTACTGTTCCTCCAGTTTCTTGCATAAACTGTACAAGTTTATCTATTCCCTCAGGAAGCTCTTGTGTTTTTTCTTCCTGTAATATTTCTTTTTGTTCCGATATGGGCTTGGTAGCTTGAGGCTTTCCATCCATTCGTTTCTTGTCAATGTTATCTTCTTCATCATTAACTAATTCTAAAGGAGATTCTGAAGTTTCTTCTTTTACTTCCGGTTCTTGAACAGTCCGTACTTCTTCCTCCACCTTTTGTATATTGTCGGATAATTTATCTTCAGGAATGTTTCCTGTTTCTTGCTCTTGAACGGCATCTTTTGTTTCTTCTTTTATTTCTTCTTTAACTTCTTCTTTTATTTCCTCTTTAGGAACTGGTGGTTTATCTAAATTAACTTTATAAACTCCATCATCTTGTAATCCATACTCAGGGGCTACCTTACCTTCATCAACTGCTTTTTGTAATACTGCAGCTTCTTTTTTTTCAGGAGTTACTATTTCAGGATTAATTTCGCCTACATCTTTAACTTCTATAGATGTATCTTGTTTTTTTTCTTTTGCCATAATTGTATATAATAAAATAATTGTTTAAATATTAAGATGCTTCAAAACGACCTGTATCAAAGCCGCCTAAAGTATCATTACCTTTAGATTCAAAATCCTTTGTAGGATTATCTGTATTTGGAGCGCCACTTAATCGACCAGATGTTTTAAGTTTTACATCTTCTCTTATAAGCTCCCTTTGTAACATTGACTGATTACTTCTATTTGCTAACTCCATTTGTGATTTTAATTCAAGTTCTTTAAGTTGAACATTTAAATTAAATTCATATTGCATAAGTTCTTTTTTAGCTCTTGTTTCAATTTCCATTTTTCTAATAGACATTTCATTTTCAGCTGTAGATAATTGAATTTTAGAATCTGTTTTTATTTGTTCAGATTGTGCTTTTGCTTCTTCAATTTGTATTTGAGCCTGTCCTTGTGCTTCTGCTTGTGCTCGTGATGCAGCTTGAGCTTGTACTTGATCTGTAGCTTGTTTTTGAAGTCTTCTAAATTTTAATAATTGATTAGCTAATTTTAAATTTTTTACTTCTCTAATATCAATAGCATCTTCTAAATGAATACTATCTTTTGATAATGCAACCTGTATATTATTTTCTAATAATTGTTTTTCATTTTCATCAGGCTCTAATTCTAAAAATATACCAAAGTTATGTAAATTAAGATTATTTAATTCTTCTAAAGAACCTACAGAAAATTGGCCTATAGAATCTATAAACATATCTTTAGTAGGATGATATTCTAGTACATCTTTAAATCTTAATGAAATAGCTTCAGCTAAACAAGTTGTAATAAACATACTAGAATGAAGTATATGTCTTGTTGCAACATTACTATTTGCTGCTGCTAATTTTTGTACACCTACAAGAGAATATTGATCTGGGTCTGCTGCATCTCTTGCTTCATTTAAACCAGTTGTATCTCTTATCATTTGTATATATTGGTTATAAGCACCAATTAATACTTGTATTTGGTTACCCCCGCCCCCAGGTAATTCTTGGATAGGAATAGCTCCGTTATTTCTTTCACCTTCCATAGTTAAAGATCTACCAATTATAGATCCCGTTTGGAAATACATGTTTAAAGCTTCTTGAGGATTATAATTTGTGCCATTACCTAAATCAATTTCAGCAAGCCCATCAGCATCAACATACACACCTGAAGGTGTCATTCTTTGTATAGCTTGTTGTAATTTTAAATGTGTTAATTGTATTAAATCTGCATATGGTGTCATTTTTGAAACCAAAGATGTAATATTACCTTTATACATTCTAGGAGCACTAACAACATAATTCATCATTACTTTATTTATATTGCTAGTGGGCCTTATCATATTAGTAGCTTTTTCCCACTTTAAAAGATGATCAGATCCTAATACTAATACACCTTCATAAACAACTTCTCTTGTTTGTTTTACTCTTTCAAATCTAGTTCGTTTATCTTTAGGCGGATTAAATGTATCATCTTTTGGAATAGCTTTATTACCGCCAGTAGGTACTTCTTTTATTTTATAAACATCATTTTCCCATGTTTTCCAATTAAAGTAAAGTACATTTAATGTATTTTTAGCAGCTAACTCACTTTGATTATAAAAATTATGATTAGGGTCATTATAATCATTAAATCTTGAACTTTGACTAACAAGAGTTTCAATTTCTTCATTAGGTAATCCTGGAAATTCTTTTTTAAGTTCATTAACTTTTATACATTTGACTTCTCCAAAATAATAACAATCCTCAAAATTAGGGTCATCGGTATACGAATAAACTAAATTAGCTGGATCAACATATTTAACTACTACACCATCTGTATTATTAAACGCATGTTTAGCAGCCCCAATTCCTAATACAGTTAAATCATAATCAATACGTTTCTTAATTTCATTATATTTATTTGATTTAAAAATATTATTAATAGCTTCTTCTTCAGCTATTTCAATACCTTGCTTATAATTAAGCTGCATATATAATTCTAACTCTTCCGTATTTGCAGGTAAATCATTTACAGCAAAATTTCTAGCAGATACACCTAATTTTCTTTCTATATCTAATAATAAATTAGCTGTATTTAAATCTTGCTGTACATCATTAACAAATTTAGTTCTTTTACCCGTTGAAATATCATCTTGACCAACTGCTTTAATATGAAACAGTCTATCTTGCATTCCATTTACAACTAAATCTACAAATTTAGGTACAATAGGAACTGGTTTCCAATCTAAATTAAGATAAGATAAATCACCATTAATTGCAAATTCATCTTTATATTTTCTAATTGATTGTTCTCCACGAGCATATAATCTTAGCCTATGAGCTTCTTGTCTAGAATTATAGAATTTCCCTATGCCATTATTATCCTTATTGAACCACTCTTGCTCAATAGCTCTTCCTACAGATAACCCATACTTTTTGGTTTTCTTTTCTGCATCGGAAACCGCTTGACTTGGAAATTGTGTTAAAACTTTTCCTTTTAATTTTGCCATACTTATTTTATTAACTCGCTTTGATACCCTTCATTTTTGTATCGTGAAAATTCAAAATCTAATTTTTTAACTGTTCTTTCTGAGCTTGGTTTATATAAATGTTTTCTACAAGCCATTATAGCTAAACCACTACTTATAGATGCATCAAAAGATGTTCTACGTGAAATATCAAATCTTGCCCAGTCTTCTAATGTTCTTTGAAAATACATATTACCATATGAATCATCATTTTTTCCAATATATTCTTCAATATAAGATTCAATAGCGGATGCATGTGCTTGCTTAATATCTTCGGAACTATTAGGTATTCCACCTAATTCTAATTCGGTTTTAGATAAAGCACCTTTTAATTTATCAGGTCGGTTCATAGAAAAACCTCTATATCCTCTTCTTTTTAAATGATATAATAATCTTGGTTTGTTATTTTCAATTAATATAGGCATACCATAAAATATACATGCCATTAAAACATCTTCAAAAAATATTTCAGCCGTTTGAGGTCTTGCAATATATTCTAAAAAGAATTTTGTATTAGGTACATCGCTAGTCATTGTAAAAGTAGTTAATCCATGCAAAGCTCCATTTGAACCCCCGCCTCCGACTGTTCCTGATATATCATAAGGATCGCATCCAAAAGCACCTAATCCATCATTACCAGGATATTTTATACCATTTTTTTCAATAACATTATTTTGTAATTGGTCTGGAGGTATCCAAGATATTTTAAATCTACCATTTTGTGTAGGTGTCCATATTACTTTTGTATCTTTTATACCATTTTGCCATGAAAAAGCACCTCTTACTACATGGCCGCTAAATTCCATTTCTTCATTATAATCTATTTGTTCATAAATTTTAGTTAGATTAAATAAAGAATTTAATGTTTCATCTCTAAATGCATGTTTTTCTGATCTTGGAAATTGTCTATAATATTCATTTAAAGCATCACTATCATTTTTTAAGCCCTCAACCTCATTCTCCCAGTGTTCAAGGACTCCCGTATATATGAGTTCGCCATCAATTCCTTCAACCGGATCTGATGGAGTGGTGAAGACAGGATATCCATACTTATCAATAAATCCTTCGAAACCCCATTCCATAGGTATGAACAAAGAGTATAGTCCACTTGTAGTCTGGCCATTACGATTTCTGTTTGTAACATCTGAATTATAATATAATTTTTTAAATTTATCCCCACCTTTATCTAATGCATTAGAAGTGGATCCCATCATGCATTTACCAACTACTTTCGACCCGAGGCGGAGACACGTTTTTGTAACCCTCCAGTTATTGAGGATGTTGTCCGGCCTCTCCCATTTACCCGATTCGTCGTGGATGAGGAGTTGTAATTTCTCCCCGTCGTATGAATTGTCCCCCGTGTTCTTCCAATCAATTGTGGTGTCCAGTCCGTCCTGTATCTCAGAGGGGTTGGGGCTGGTTGCTCGTATTGTATTCCTCGTGAGCCTCCTTGATGGTACCTTGTACGAGAGTTCCGTCTTTGGGCGTTCCATACCATCCTGGATAGGTTTAAAAAAGAACGGGTAATTAGTGGAGATTGGGACCACCTTATCCGTGAACATCTTCTTAGCGTCTGCTCCACTCTTAGATAAGATCCCAAATCTAGAGTCTTTTGAAGTTGTAGCCTGATGAACACATTCTGATGACGCCATAAAGGAGAAACCAGACCGTCTATTCTTAAGGTAGCACATCCCATAGCATCTGCTATCAGCCTTGCATGCTTCCCAAAAGTAGAAAAATATCCGGTTTGCATGTCGAAAGTCTGGGGCGCCCACATCGATTTTAGTCCAGTTGAGATAAATATAGTGCGATCCTGTAAGGTAGCACGGGGTACCGTTGCACATGAACCAATAACCATCATTACGATAATTAAACTCATTATCGATGTAATTATAATATTGGTCTTTAATATCTTCAGTATAGCTTTGAAAATCATATAATGTTTTTATTCTTGTTAATGATTGCGGTCTTTCCCTTTTTATAAATACTTGATTTTCTTTTTTTAAATCTTTACCGTGTATTTTTTTAGGGGTTTGAGGTATACCTACCTTAAGACCTTGTGTTTCATATATATCACCTAATGTACCATCCTTACTAATAATAACACAATCTAAATCACTATTATATCCATATTTAAATTTTTTATTTTTATTTAAATTTTTGGTATATTTTTTATCTAAATGATCTGTATGTATTTTATATAAAGTTTGTTTATACATTATTTAATTCTATTTTCAACACCTAAGAAAGCTTTTGACTTTTTGTTATCTTTTTTCTTATCAGATATTTCTTCAATTTTATCTATAATTTTTAAAGAATCTTCAATTGCAACCCATTTAGCTTGTGCTGCAGTTTTAGCTTTTTCAGGATCAAGTTCATTAAGATCTATATTTTGCCTAATTACTTTTTCAAGTTCTACTAAAGCTTTTTCAGCAGCTAATATAACCTTGTCTCTCTTTTGTTCCATATTTTATTGTTATGTGATGTGAAAAAATACGATATAATTTTTCTCCTTCAATATTAAACTCATATTCTGAATCAGGTGTAAAGCCCACCACGTCTCCAACGGACACTCCTAATTGATTTAATTTGTGATTACTATATGTAAGTATACCTAAAAGATTTTCGTCTGTTTTAAGAGCCCATTTATTTTTTTTATATAAAGGCTTTACAAAACAAAAATTAGGTAAACTTCTCCATTTATTATTTCTTTTATAAGCAAATATCTGATCATCAGAAACTAAATATTCATTTTCATTTAAAAAGCTTGAAGAATTTTTTTGAATTCCTTCTACATCAATCCATCTTCTAAAAACATTATGATGTACAATAACTTCATCGTTTTCTTTTAATTCTGAATTATTATATAATGGTAACTTTACTATTTTACCTATACGATTAACAAACATATAATCTCTTTCAGTAACTTCTGTATTAACGACTAATTCCTTACCTTCAACATCAATAGTGTTGTTGTAGCGATTTTCAGTAGATATAATATATTCAAATAAAGACTGCATTAATAATCTAAATTATATTCAACAGATACAGCCATGTTAG
>MDSV01088315.1_pt1 | contig 26185 bp, 25 predicted proteins | sample 810851 | NCBI WGS metagenome assembly MDSV01 (sample SAMN05326640, study PRJNA326480) | marine metagenome | isolation source: seawater | place: Atlantic Ocean: North East | collected 2012
AAGTTTTGATAATGAAATTGTTTTATATCCTAACCCAGCTTCTGATAAAATCACTGTAAAATTAAAAAACAATAATTTATCGTATAATGATATTTCTATTATTAATAGTCTAGGTCAAGTAGTGAAAACTCAAAAATTAAACAATGACTTAGATTTCAATATTGACGTAAGCGATTTGTCAAGTGGATTTTATCTTTTAAATATTCATACCAATTCGTCTACAACAACCAAAAAATTAATAATAGAAAAGTAATTTAGTTAGAATTTATTTTTTGAAGGAAGAGCAATAAAGTCCTTTAAATAATAAGGTTCAAAATACGCTAGATCTTCAAAATCTTTTGCCTCAAATTTTTGATATGACAGGCCGCACATTTCCGCTGCTGATGGGAGCTGATAATCAAAATGTGCATTAGGGTGTATAATGACGGTTTTTATTTTATCCATAGTATTTCCTACAAAATAAACTTGATGATTTTGTAATATACCTGCATAAGAATTGGCATCCAAAATTTTGGCAGAGGTAGCTTCAACCACTTTGTAGTGGGCATCAAATACTGCCGAATAAACTTCCATACGCCGGGCATCTATCGCAGAAATAATACGGCCCTTACTAACGTTAACTTTATATGCCAATAATTGTAATGTAGGAACCGAAATCAAGGGAAGGTCTAGTCCAAAACAAAGGCCTTTGGCTGCTGAAACCCCAATGCGCAATCCTGTATAAGATCCAGGGCCTTTACTTACAGCTACCGCATCGATTTCACTTCGTTCTATTTGTGCTTGATTGAGGACTAAATCTATATAAGTATGCAGGCGCTCTGCATGAGACAATTGTTTACTGTTGTCTTGTTTTAAGGCTATTAACTTGCCGTTATTTGAAAGCGCAACAGAACAATTAGTTGTGGAAGTTTCAAGATTTAAAATACAAGCCATCTACAAATTTAAGGGTTTCCCAAGATAAAAGTCAAGAACTTTCGTCTTGAAAATAAAATCATATTTAGCGCTTACTAAAGTTGATTGGGCATTAACCAGTTGGTTTCTATTCTGCTCTAAATCTAAAGAGTTTAATGCGCCGATATCATAGCGCTGTTGCGCGTTGTCAAAAGAAAGTTGACGGGCCTCCACTGCCCTTTCCGAAGACAAATATGTTTTTAATGCTGCTTTAGCGTCAGTAAATGCACCTTGAATGTTGGTCTGTAAGTCAACTTTTGCTTGCTCGAGCGCTAGGTTGCTATTTAGAATTTGAATTTTGGCTTTGGTCAAAGCCGTCTTATTTTGAAATCTGGAAAAGACAGGGATGTTTAGGTTTAGAGCAAAGGTGTGGCCGCGGTTATCATTGATTTGCTGAAAAAATGAGTTATCATTTGTCAGATTGGAAAAATTAGCGCCTGTATTAAGCCCATAGCTCAAACTCAGCGAAGGATAAAATCCGCTTTTTGAAATGGCCTTCCCAAGCTCAGCAGCTTCAATATTTTTTTGGGCAACTTTAATTTCACTTCTGTTTTCAAAAGCGTACTGTAATATTGGATTGACATCTTGGTATAAAAGAAGTGATGAAGGTGCCTCTAAATCAATCATCTCAATAGCAAAGCCCTTAAATTGAACTTGTAAGACTTGTGACAACGTCAAAAGCGCCAAGGTAAAGCTGTTTTCGGCAAGGGTAAGTTGTTGCGCATCATTAGCCAAAGCCGCTTCCGCATCAAATACATTGGCGCGAGGCTGGGTCCCTGCAGCCACCAATTCTTTGACCCGTTCAAGTTGTTCATTTGAAAACTTATATTGGGAAGCCGCAATAGTCAAGTTTTCCTTATTTAATAAAACATTTAAATACGAATTGACCACATTAAGGGTAACATTGTCTTTAATACGATTAAATTCCTCTTCGTTGGCCGCCTTATTAATCATGGACTGTTTATAAATATTGGTGTTGCGAAAACCATTAAAAATGGTCTGAGAAACATTAACGCCAAAGTTAGTTGAATGGAAAGTTCGATCTAAAAACTGTCCATCAAAAACCTGCACATTCCCCAAGTTTAGACGTTGTGAACCATTGACACCTAATAGCGGTAAAAAATTTCCCCTAGCGGCAATGATGTCTTGGTCGTTTGTGAGCAGTGTATTTGCACTTTGCCTGACACTTATATTATTTTCAAGTGCATGATCGATACAGGCCTTCAGAGTCCACTGTTTTTGAGCTGTGATGATAAGAGGAAAAAGAATATAAATATAACGCAGTAGGTTTCCCATTGATATAATTCGAATTAGTCTAGTCATCATTGTCTTCATTTTCTTCGCCCTCGTTGTTTTCCTCAGAAGCCTTATTCCAAACTTTTATTTTATCCAATAGCGCCACACCCTCAATAATTTCGACATTTATGCCATCTGAAATCCCAATTTCAACATTTTTTATTTTGAACTCACCATTGTCTTTTAAGATTTCTACAAAGGGCTTTTCGGTTATTCTATTAAACTGAAGCAAGGCCTCATTGACCACCAAAACACTGTCCTTACTAGCAACCTCTATCTCAGCGTTGGCACTGTAGCCCGCGCGGATCTTATTGCTAGATTCAACGGCTACATCAGCTTTGATAACAAATTGCACAGCCCCGTTCTCCTCAATCCCCTTTGGTGCTACAAAAGTTAATTTAGCTGAAAATTCTTTTTCGGCCAAAGCACCAAGAACAACTTTAATATCTTTGCCTTCCTCAAGCTTTCCGACCTCTGATTCATCTACCTTCCCTTCAAAAATCATTTGTCGCATATCTGCAATAGTCGCGATGGTGGTTCCTGCATTAAAATTATTACTTTCAATCACTTGGTCTCCCTCTCTGACGGGAATTTGTAAAATTGTTCCTGAAATTTGAGCAACAATGTTGGTGTTGGCTGATCCACCACCTGAAATTGACCCTTGCTTTATAATTTGGTAATCGTTTTGGGCTTGTAAATAGCCTTCTTCGGCTTGGTTCAAGCTTAGTTCGTTGTTTTCAAAATCTTGCCTTGAAATGACCCCTTTCTCATACAGCGCTTTGTTGCGATCAAACAAGATTTTGGCATTATCATAGGTGAATTTCGTGGTTTTGATTCGGCTTTGGGCACTGACCAGTGCTTGTTCATTGGGAACCACACGGATTTTGGCAATTAAATCTCCTTTTGTTACCAAGTCCCCTTCCTCTACCATTATCTTATCGACGATACCTGAAATTTGGGGTTTGAGCTCAATTTCTTCTTCAGGGTTTAACTTTCCGGTGGCTACAATTTTTGTTTCTAAAGAGGTATAGAAAGCCTCCGCTGTTTTGTAATCTACCACATCTTTTTTATTGGAATCCTTAAAGTATTTTAATACACATACAAAGAGTATAAGTAAGACGATTCCCAAAATAATTTTAACTGTTTTATTCATTGTTTTAATTTAATTATTCTTCTCTTAATGCTTCTATAGGTTTTACACTTGTTGCTTTAAAGGCGGGGATTAGCCCTATTAATGTGCCGAGCATTACCAATATAACAAGGGAGATAAACACAACGGCGATAGAAACAGAAGCATTGACGAGTGTTGCTTCCTCTCCCTGTCCCCAAAACCTGTCTATTATGATTAGAATCCAACCGCCACTGATAATTCCTAAAAACCCTGAAATTAGCGTTAAAAATACCGCTTCAACGACAATCTGCCGTTTAATTTCATAGGGGGTGGCGCCCAAAGCGCGGCGAACTCCAATTTCCTTGGTACGTTCTTTGACTGTAATAAGGAGTATATTACCGATGGCAAATACGCCTGCTATCAGAGTGGCTATACCAACAAACCATGTTAAAAACTGCATCCCTGTTAAAAAGCCAGTAACTTTTGCAAATTCTTTGCCCAAGTTAAAACTGCCCAAAGCTCTTTTATCTTGTGGATGTATTTTATTTAAATTCCGCAGCAGAAGTTTTATGTCTTCTTCTATTTGCTTGATATTGTATTCGGGTTTTCCAGTGACAACCATCCAACCAATGCGATCGCCCCTGTTGTAAATTTGCTGAAAAGTAGTAAAGGGAATATGAATATCTGTTGTTGGCCCCATATCTACATTTTCATTTTGGAAAACCCCTATTACAGAAAAATTCATCCTATTAATTTGGATGTATTGCCCTATGGGGTTTTCATCTTTTTCAAAGAGTTGCTTGTATATTTCTTCAGAAATAACCGCCACTTTTCGCTTTATATTGATGTCATTTTGGTTGACAAAACGCCCACGCATCATTTTCTTTTTTTGAATTTTATCCAAAAGTGGATAGTCCCCATTGACTCCGTAATTACCAGACAAAAAATTTCGAACCACCATGGCTTGATTACGACTCCTGGGTACCACCAATTCAATACCCTCAATGTTGTCCTTTATCTTATCGACATGAGAGAGCTTAAGACGAACACCCTTCCCTTCCTGAAAACCCTTAAAGGGGAGGCTGGTACTTTGACCCCAAATAAAAACACTGTTGGTAGCAAAATCACCGAAAATTCTATTAAATGAATTTTCCATACCTCGGGCAGCGCCCAACAAGGCAATCAGCAATAAAATTCCCCACCAAACGCCAATCATGGTAATGGCGGTGCGAAGTTTATTTTTAGTCACGCTGTCATAGACTTCTTTCCAAGTATCCTTTTCAAATAAAAATCTCATAACATCATTTGTCTCTAAGGGCTATAATCGGTTTAATTTTTGAAGCTTTCTTGGCCGGTAAGTAACCTGCAATAGCACCCGCGGCAATCAAAGTAAAGGTTGCAATAAGTACCAAGGATTCACTTACACTTGGATCAGTTATAAAATATGTTTTTAAATTCGGGCTTGCCCATTCTAAAAGGCCCACGCCAACCAACAATCCAAAGTATCCCGCAAATGTTGTGATTAAAATAGATTCAATCAAAATGATGGCAATAATATTCTTTGGAGCAGCTCCCAATGCTTTTCTGATGCCTATTTCCTTGCTGCGTTCTTTAACAATAAAAATCATGATATTACTGATTCCCACAACGCCAGCAATTAGAGTCCCAAGGCCGATAATTAAAATTAAAACCCCCAATACAGAAGTCATTTGATTGATACCTTTATTTTGCATAGCCATATTAAAAAGGCGGATGGCCCTTTGATCACCTTTTGCGACCGTGAAGCGCTCTTTGAGTTGTTTTTCTAAATCCAAGCCAAAATCAATCGCTTGGTTGTAATCCATGTCGGGATTGTAAGTCAGATTAATTTGATTGACATAATCATTGTTACCATAAATTTGTTGTGCAGTGGTAAGCGGCATATAAATAACCCGCTCTTCGTCATCACCGCCATCGTCTTTATAAACCCCTACGACTTTGTATATAATCCCACTTAAATTCAAGTACTTCCCAATCACGGCCTGCTCTTTTAAAAATAAATCTTGGCGTACCAAATCGCCTATTACAATAATTTTACTCTGGTCATGCATGTCGCGCGAGTTGAGATAGCGGCCTTTGGTGATTTTTGTCTTTTCGAGGTATTGGTGGTCAGGATGAACAGCCCTTACTAAATAATCATTTTTTTCATTTTTATAACTGGCCGTTACATTGCGATAGACTCTTGAGGTGATGAATTCTATACTGGAATCAAAATCAGCCTTTATATAGTCATAATCTTGATTTTTGAATTGAATACGGCGGCCTGCCTGAAGGCCCTTATGGGCTTTGGTAGTGCGCCCTGAACGTATAAAAATTGAGTTGGCGGCGTCGTCTACAAAAGCTTCAGAAAAAGTATTATTTAGCCCATTAGCCAAGCCAAAAAGCACTGTAAAAAGCAAGATTGCAAAGGCAACCGTAAAACCCGACAATAAACTTCTTGTGCGGTTTTTGTCGATACTTTGGAGTATTTCTCGCCAAAAATCCACATCAAACATCGGCAGAAACTCTAAACTGTTCAATAAAATTATCTTCTGTAATCACTCCATCCTTAAGGCGAACAATGCGCTTGCACATATTGGCAATATCTTTTTCGTGGGTTACAATCAAGATTGTTTTACCTTCATCGTTCAACTGTTGCAAAAAGGCCATAATATCACTGGATGTCTTGCTGTCCAAAGCACCTGTTGGCTCATCGGCCAGTAACAGCTTAGGATCTGAAGCCAGTGCCCTAGCTATAGCAACTCTTTGTTTTTGGCCTCCAGAGAGTTCGCTAGGAAGATGTGAAGCCCAGTCTAAAAGACCTACTTTTTCTAAATGAAATTTGGCTTTTTCTTGTCTGATTTTTCGCTTTAGGCCTTGGTAGTATAAAGGTAGAGAGATGTTTTCTAAGGCATTTTTATAATTGATAAGGTTAAAAGATTGAAATATAAACCCCAAAAACCTGTTTCTGTAAATCGCTGCTTTCTTCTCATTTAAGTTCTCAATGGGGACCTCATCTAAAATATAGTCGCCTTTATCGGCCTCGTCCAGCATCCCTATAATATTAAGCAAGGTTGATTTTCCTGAACCTGAAGAACCCATAATGGCAACCATCTCGCCTTTATCTACAAATAAGTCAATTCCTTTTAATACGTGAAGACTAGAATCTCCAATAGGATAAGATTTATGTAGCTTTTGAATTTTTAGCATTTCAAGTTTTTGATATAATTCTATATTTAAGACGTTAAAACAGTTATTTTGTTACATTTTTGCCCATTGCAGTCCGCTGCAAACTGAATTTTGTAAGTTATACAAACATTAAATATGGGAGCCAAAATATCAGTCTTATCACACTTCACAAAATAGTAAAAGTCTTAGTTGAGGGACTAAAAAGATTACTTTAATTTTAAGGGGTATTAATTTTTCTTTGTAAAGTTTTTAAAATATCGGTAGCTAACAATTACCAAACCTCCAACAATTAGATATGGGATTAACATTAAATAAATAATGCCGTTGTTTACACCTTCAGCAGTATTTTGTCCTGCTTCGCTTTCTAAAACCGCACGGCACATGGCACATTGACCATGGGTGAGAAAGCTCGTCAGAAATAAAATTAAATATGTAATGGACTGTTTCAAGGTTTTAGGCATAATAAGGACATATCATCAAGTATACAACGACCCCTGTAACGGCAACATAAAGCCATACGGGGTAGGCGTATTTTACGATTTTTTTATGTGCTTTGTAATCCCCTAAATAAGCTCTTATATAACTGTGCAAAACCAAGGGTATGACAACCACAGAGAGAATGATATGAGAAATTAAAATAAAGTAATAAAGAAACTTAAGTGCACCCTCTCCTCCAAAGGGCGTTGAATCGCTGGTCATGTGGTAAGCCACATACATTAAAAGGAATACTAATGAACAGCAAATGGCTGTTTTCATAAGGGATTCATGTAAAAATATTTTTCTTTTTCTAATTGCTATTAATGCGGAAATTAAAATGGCAGCTGTTATGCCATTAATTGCGGCATAAATTGGGGGTAAAAAAGAGAGTGAGGCCACATTTGGAAGCCGAACTGTAAAAAGCAATGCAACTACAAATGGAATTGCAATTGAAATAATATTCACCCAAATTTTTAATTGTTTTTTTTGAAACTTTTTGTTTTTACTCATTATTTAATAATTTTAAAATATCTGATTTAAGGGCAGAAATTTCTTGCTCTTCCCCCTCATCACTGAGTTGTTCTTTTTCACTTATAGTCCCCTTGTAGTAAATTTTAGGATTCCCAAATACATCATTTCTAGAGCGAATATACCCATCCTTATCAATCAATGCAAAATTCCCAGAATGTTCAAAGCCTCCTGGGGCACCCTCAATCTTAGCAGCATAGAGATTAAAACCCGCGTTGGCCAAATCGTAAATTTGCTTTTCATTTCCAGTTAAAAAATGCCAGTTAGGGTGGCTCACACCATATTGATTTGCATAGTTTTTTAAAACCTCGACGCTGTCGTATTTAGGATTTATAGTGATAGATGCAATACCAAAATCTTCATGTTTTAGAAAGGTATTTTGAATGCTAACTAGGTTCTGATTCATCTTTGGACAAATAGTGGGACAGGTACTAAAAAAAAATTCCAAAACATACACAAGACCCTCAAAATCTTTGTTACTTATATTTTGACCGTATTGGTTGGTAAAACTAAAAGGCATGACCTTTTTGCGTTCTCCATTAATAACTAGATAAGAAAGTGAGGTATCTCTCTCTGTTTCTAACTTTAAATTTTCACTGCGGCTTTCGTTTCGGCTAATGTCTCCATCTTGAAGCCTAGTCATAATTTTAGGAACAAAAATAATCCCAAAGACCAATAAAATAAAGGTAATACCTATATATGAATAGTTGTTCTTTTTCATTGTTTTAAATCCTCTGCCCTGCGCGTTGTTGAATGAAAATTTCCTTTTCGTTTTTGGCGGTATTCGGTAAATAAAATCCGAACGTCATCACTCATTTTATTCTTTAAATCAGAAATCTCTAGAACGTTGTAAGCATACATTGGATATGTAACAGCTTTTTCCTCTATTTCAGATTTAGTTCGATCGTCCAATCTTCCTCTCTGACGGCGTTCTCTGTCAATAACAAAAACGTCTTTTGAAGCCAAATTAGATTGTAATGGACGATTGATTTTGAAATTATTGTAAGTTTCTTTTATCACCTCATCAGTCCCAAAGGCAAAACTCCAATATTGCAAAGGGGCATAAGCGTTCAATTCTCTTTTTAAAATCAAGACTTGTTCTCTTGCAGAATGTGGCACCAAAGCAAGCACTTGAAAACGCTTAAAGCCCAAAAATTTGTCATAAACAAGCTCTTTTAAATTCAGGGCAAGTGTGGCGTCTTCCATGGGTGCCTTGCCAAAAAACCCCAGAACCGTCAAGTGATTCTCTAATTTTATGCTATCTCCATCAAGTGTTTTAAAATCATAAAGTTCTGGAATGTTATCCTTGACAATATCAAGGGTCTCATAATTGTGTTTTGATGGGTAAAGGAATAACAAAAAGAGTACCGGCAAAAAAAATAAGACGGAAAGAACGAGCGGCTTTTTGATTTTATATATAAACATATGCCAAAAATAAAAAAAGGCAGATTTAAAGGCCTGCCTTTTTATTATAATATATTCTTAATTTTTATACTTACTATTCCAAATGGATTCATTGAAGTTTTTCCGCATCATAAACAACAAATAAAAAGTGATAAAGACAAAAGTTTTGATATTAAATATAAAAATCACAAACAACTGAGTGTCTGAAAAATCATTGAAAAGCGCTGATCCAATTGCTGTTGATGCTAAACTTAAAAAGATGGAGGTGAAGATCAGTGTATTGATGTTTTTAAATGGCCAAACCAGTAATTTTCGCCATGACTTTAAATCTCGTCCCCACTTGTAGACTAAATAATAATAACCATTTCCAATGGGAACAAACAGCAAAGGGTCTTCTTTACTTTTTAGCCTAAAGAGCTTGGAGGGCGCTATGATTTTAAAGTTTTCCAATTTGGTTTTATGCGCTATTTCTAAGTCGGGGATAATACTATACAATTCACTGGGATAATCCCCTTTAAACAAATGGGTGTCCAAAAAGCGAAGCCGGTAGTTAATACATAATTTTTTTATAGAATCAATATGGAAAATTTTGTCTATATCTAGAATATCAAAAGTTAAAGTGTTGGCATAGCTGTTATTAGGTTTATCTAGCTTGGATTTTATGCGCACTTTAGAAGCTTCTTTTTCATCAAAAATACGCTGAACCAAAACTTTGAGATCTTGACTATTAATATGTTTATCACGATCTTTTTTTAAAAGGCTCTGGAGATTTAAATCAAACATTGGCAAATAATTTAAAAAGCTAAATTAGTCAATAATGACGAACATATTAACGCAAAAAGTGGTTTTAACAATTTTTTTACAGCACCCTTAAAATGATGTATCCAAACCATTTCAACCAAAAAAACAAATATGAATCTTTATTTAAAAATCTCTTTTGATAAAGCCTTCTGTGTAAACAGACTCTATATACCCGCCTTCTTGTAACAGAATAAAAATCAAATAGCAGATCAAAAATACAGCGGTCCAAACTACCAAACGCCTGAGGGATTTTGTCTCATCACGCATGTGCATAAAGTCCCAAGTGATATAATAGGCCTTAACAATTGTAAGTACAATAAAGATAAGGTTTAGACTTTTTGTATAAATAAATGGAGATAAAATAATATTTAGAAGCGTCGCTACAAAGCCACCGTCAAATGGCGCCACAGATGGATCCATTAAAACTTCTGGTTTATATATCCCCAAGACCACTTCGATGGCCGTGATAATGGAAAGCAAAAGCAGGACACCCCATATTTTTTGGGTATTGGATTTGAATTTAATTAACCCTCTAAAAATTTCTAATTTGTGTACGTGATCAGCCATTTTTTTTAAACATTTGTTTTAGACAAGATAAAAGAAGGTAAATACAAACACCCAAACTAAATCCACAAAGTGCCAGTACAGACCTACTTTTTCAACCATCTCATAATTTTTTCTTCGCTCATAGGTCCCAATAATCACGTTGAAAAAGATAATGATATTGATTACCACACCTGAGAAAACATGAAAACCGTGAAAGCCCGTTATAAAAAAGAAAAAGTCTGCAAACAGTGGGGCTCCATATTCGTTAACCTCTAAATTTGCTCCCTTGACATAACGCTTCCCATTAGATTTTAGTTGTTTTAAAGATTCCTCTCTAGACAAGACCGATTTTTCTCCCTCTACATTTATGGTTTGAGTGCGCACAAGAATGTTTGGGTTGGATTCTAATCCTTTGTAAACATCATTTACAGAAAAAGCTGGAAGACTTCCCTCACTGGAAAACCAAACACCCATTTTACTTTGATGTTGTGATCGATCTGTAGCTGCAGCAACTGAAAATTCTTCAACAGAGACTCTTTTAAAGACTGCTTCTCCATCAATCGTTTTGTATTCTCCAAATTGTAAAATATTTCCTCCTTTGGTCTGAACCGCGCCATAGTCACCTTTAATAAAGGTGGCCCATTCCCAAGCTTGAGAGCCCACAAAAATAGCCCCGCCTATAATGGTAAAGAACATATACCAAATAACCTTATTTTTTTTCATTTGATGGCCTGCATCAACTGCCAATACCATAGTGACAGATGACATAATCAGCACAAAGGTCATAAAGGCTACATAAATCATGGGCAATTCTTGGCCGTGCAAAAATGGAACATGAGTAAAAACCTCGTCAGCAATAGGCCAGTAGTCAATATATTTAAATCTTGAAAAGCCATAAGCGGCTAAAAAACCAGAAAAAGTTAATGCATCCGAAACAATGAAAAACCACATCATCATTTTACCATAACTTGCCTTTAAAGGTTGGTTGCCACCGCCCCAAGTGGTTTCTTCTGTGCCTGTACTTACTGCCGTAGAGTTCATAGTCAAATAGTTATTTTGAGTCCTGCAAAAATAATCAATTTATTCTGTTAAAGAAATATAAAAACAAAAACAGATACAACCATAAAACATCAATAAAATGCCAAAAGGTTGAGGCGAGTTCAAGGCCCAACATTTTGGAAGGGCCATAACTCTTTTTTAAATAATTTACAATCGTTACACTCAAACAAATTAAACCCACCGCTACGTGGAGTAGGTGAACCACGGCAATGATGTAAATATATGACATGGTTATATTGCTGGTTGGCCCCGTAAAATTATATCCCGAATCGATTAGCTCAGTAAAGCCAGAAAATTGGGTAAAAATAAAGGCAAGTCCAAGTAAAAAAGTACCTACGAGAAGTGCCAATGTCAGTGAATACTTGTTTTGTTTTAAAGTTTTTTTCGCAAAAAAAAGAACCACACTGCTCAAAAGAATTATAGCTGTGCTGTAAAAAAAGGAATGAGGTAACTGAAAATCTAGCAGCCAATCTTCACGGGTACTACTAACAATGAAGGCACTTGTCAGTCCTCCAAAAGACATAATCAGTGATGCAATCCCAAACCAAAGCATCATCTTTTTAGCTCGCGTGTTTTTTTGTTCTATTGTTCCTTGTGTTAAATCCATAACTTCTAAATAAATTTATCTAAAATATAAATTAGCTGCACGCTCATTAAATACAAAATACTAACAGCCATCAGTTTCCGTGCGGCATTATCGGATTGTACTTTAAAAAGTCTAAGACCATAATATAAAAAGACCAAGCCCATAACGCCTATGAGCAAGGCGGCAAACGCTGAGAGTTTTAAGCGCCCCGTAAAACCAAAAACTGGTACCACAGAAATCAAAATCGTCCAGGAAATATAGCCAATAATTTGAAGTGCCGTTCCTTTGTCTTTGGCTCCTGTAGGTAACATTTTAAAACCTGCCTTTTTATAGTCTCTATCTAAAAACCAAGCGATGGACCAAAAATGAGGGAATTGCCAAAAAAATTGCATCATAAATAAGACTCCTGGCTCCAAATCAAAACGGCCCGTGAAGGCAACCCAGCCCAACATAAAAGGGATGGCTCCTGGAACTGCCCCAGCTAAAACGGAAAGCGCTGTTTTTTGCTTTAAGGGAGTATATATACTTGTATAAATAAAAATTGAAATGGCCGCAAACATGGCTGTACGAGGATTAATAGTATACAAAATAGTCAGGCCAATAATTGTGAGGAGTATTCCTAGAATAAATGCGTTTGTCACAGATATTCTACCCTTTGGAAGCGGCCTATTTTTGGTACGATCCATGAGGCGGTCCAAATCTCTTTCAATAATTTGGTTGAATACATTGGAAGCGCCTACCATGCAATATCCCCCAATGGCTAGTAAAGAAAGAATAGAAAAATTAATGGTATCTGCAGCCAATAAGTAACCTGCCAAACAAGAGAAAACAACACTTGTAGACAAGCCCATTTTTGTAATTGTTTGGAAGTCGCTCAAAAGACTGTAATAAGCTTTAGATGTGACAACATTTTGGGCCATAGAGTTGAAATCTAATTTTTAGATTGACAAAGATAATTCTTAATTCTATCTTAATCAATATAAAACACCAAGAAAAAATTGTACAATTAGGTCAATACTCTTACATAATAAAGCGATAGGTTGCTTTGATGAGAAAAATATTTTGAGGTTGTTGGTCCATAATACCAGTTTCAAAACCGTCAATTAGTTCGGTTTCTGTGGATATATTGGTTCTAATCCCTTGAGACCATACCACAAACAATTCAGAGCCTGGAATGTATTCCCAGCGCAGAACCAAATTAGAGTTAAATTGAACAACTGAAAAGTCTGGATTCTGAATGTTGTAGTCTGTTTGGCCGTCCATATCATCATCAAAATAATAATTGTCTTGATCATATTGTATTTGAGATGGTTCATAAATTTGAAAACGATCTTCTAAACGGTTGGCTGTCGCATTTGTGACATATTTAAGATCTTTATACCGACCCTTTGAAAAAAATGGTTGGGCGTAATATTGGATACTTAAATTAGGATTTAGACTGTAATTTATCCGAAGTGTGGTGCTAAGCGTTTCTTGGTCAATAGTTCCTAAAATATAACGTCTATCATTCAAAAAATCTTTTTGGTCAATATATTGTGTTTTGTTGGGGCGTTTGGAGAATTCTGTGGACAATGAAAAATTCAGAGCGGGCATCAATTGGTAATTTAAATCTAATTCAAATTTTAAAAAAGAAATATCATTTTGTTTAGACTCTGAATGAATAACGCCAGACTTCATGTAAAATTTTCTACGTTCGTCTGATCTGTAAAAAAGCGATCTAGAATTTTGTTGAGAAAAACGCCAGCGCGGTCCACCTCTAAGGGTAGAGTTGTCATAAATTCTGGGTTTGTGAGTAACCCATGAACTGATACGTGAATTATTTAAAAATCTGAAGCTCGTTCTCAATTGATATTGTGATCTGTTATGATTCCCTTGAAAGTCATAGGAAGCAAATTGATTGAACTCTAAATTAATATTGCGAAAAACTGAAACTGGTTTGGCTGTATTATACTCTAAGTTCAAAAATTGAAATTTTGTGTCGGCACGTCTTAAAAATCCCAAATCGTTCAATTCAAGCTCTGGAGAAGACCATTTAAAACCCGAACTGTAATTAAGATTTTGACCACCATCCTTGCCAATTTCAACCATACCACCAGTTCCTGTCAAAGAAGTTCTATTGTAATCGACGTGTAGATGTGTTGCATCCACCCTATTGAACAAATGCGTTAAATTTTCTTGGGTTGCAAGAATGGATTCAGGGCTTCCTTTAACATGACTCAATACAATGTTAGTCTGGAAAAAATAGGTTCTATTGTGCCATTGATGCCTAAAATCAAAACCTCCAGTGTAGGCCGCTTGTCTCAGTTCAGAGGTCACATCTGAAAGTGAACGGTTGGTGGCAGTGAAAATTCCACCAACAAAAGTGTTTCGTTGGTTCATATCTTTTTGAATACGGCCGACAAAATAGTTCGTGAATGGTTCAACAAGCGCATTTAAAATACTACCATTGTCATTAATTTCTGCATATTCCTTTGAAGTAATACTTTCCAAAACGCCAATAGACCAGCCGTTTTTGGTCTTTCCACTAAATTTTGCAGCGCCGAGAATCGCAGTATTGGTGGGGCGATCAATGTAGGCTCCAGCGGGGGTGTCTGCATAAATTTGAGGGGCGCGGCCGATACGCCTTGAGAAAAACAAATTATTACGATTGTCTGCAAAGCGATAATCAAAGATGTTCTTGTTCTCTACAAAAAAAGGCCTTTGTTCTCTATTAAAAATTTCAAATCCATCCAAAGCAATTGCAGCAGGATCCGCCTCAACTTGTCCAAAATCGGGATTAACAGTAAAGTCTAGTGTAAGGTCATTGGTAACCCCTATTTTGGCATCCAGACCCGCGTTGAATTTGCTGTCCATACCGTCTTTATATGGGTTACCAGCCTCTACTTCATAAGTGTCAATTTGAGACGCTATAAAAGGCTGAAGTTCAAACTGATCTTGAGCCTCTAAACCAACTAAACCTCTTAGCTCACCTGCCTGACTAACCCAGCCCGCTGATCCAACAGGGATGCGATTCCAAGAAGACAATTCATTTTCTTTAAATAAATTACGAATTATATTTAGGCCCCACAATTGCTCATCGGCATTGCCAAAACGCAACTGACTCAATGGAATTTTCATTTCTGCTGACCAGCCTTGAGGAGTAATTCGAGCTTTTGCACTCCAAATGGGGTTCCAACTGTCATCAATATCTTCACCATTATTGGTGATAATTTCATCACCCCTGACCCCAGCAGCAGTAACGGTAAATAAAAATGCGGTGCGTAAATCGTGATAACTATCAATCAGAACATTGATACGATCCCCCTCAAAACCATCACGTCTTGAAAGGCGATTGGTAATAGTTTTAGGGTTAGAATCCAAAGCCAAAAGTGCAATATATAAATACTTCTTGTCGAAAAGAATTTTAAATTTAGTCTGCTCTGTTGGGGCCGTGTTTTCATCTGGACTTACTTCGATAAAATCGGTGGCCCATGGTACTGTATCCCAGATTTTTTCCTGAGCAAATCCATCCAATTCAGGAGCCATTTCTGGCTTGATTTTAACAGTATAATATTGTTTTAACGTTGCGGTCTGAGCATTTCCCAATTGGGCTAACAACGCAATCAAAAAAACCAATATATAAGGAGTTATTTGTTTCATTTTTCTCATGCGGATTCTAAAAATATAAAACCAAATTGCAAAGTTAGTTGACAATTAAATAATATCCCTGCAATTTAGAAAAGTTTAACTGCAAGTGTTCATGGATTTTGTCAGATACCAAACAATGTTATTTTATTTGTGAAAATAAGCCCAAATAGATTTTGTTAATAACAATTTATAATTGTAAGTTTGCAAACTCTTTTTTGAGGAGACCATCTATAATAAAGAAAAACATTAACAGTGGACACTTTAAGTTATAAAACAATTTCGGCCAACAAAGCCTCAAACGACAAAACTTGGGTTATGGTAGATGCCGATGGACAAATATTGGGTCGCTTGGCTTCAAGAGTCGCTATATTATTAAGAGGTAAACACAAAACAAATTTTACTCCGCATGTTGATTGTGGTGACAACGTAATTGTGATCAATGCCGAAAAAATTAAATTATCAGGCAATAAGTGGGAAGACAAATCTTACATTCGCTACACAGGTTACCCCAGTGGCCAGCGTTCACTGTCAGCAAATGAGTTGTTCGCCAAAAATCCAGCACGTTTAATTGAGAAATCAATAAAAGGAATGCTCCCTAAAAACAAATTGGGCGCAAGTTTATTCCGCAATCTCACTGTTGTGATTGGCACTTCACACGCTCACGAAGCACAACAACCAAAAACAATTAATCTAAACGATATTAATTAATGGAAGTCATTCATAAAATTGGCCGAAGAAAAACATCTGTTGCTCGAGTTTATGTTTCTAAGGGAAAAGGAAACATCACAGTAAACGATAAAGAATTAAACTCTTATTTTACAACTGCTACGCTTCAGTACAAAGTCAACCAACCCTTGGTATTAACAGACAACCAAGGTAGCTTTGACATCAAAGTCAATGTTTATGGTGGCGGTGTCACGGGACAGGCAGAAGCTGTTCGTCTCGCATTGTCAAGAGTGATGTGCGAAATTGATGAAGAAAATAGAACTATTTTAAAACCAGAAGGCTTACTCACTCGAGATCCAAGAATGGTAGAGCGTAAGAAATTTGGACAAAAGAAAGCGCGCAAGAAGTTTCAATTTTCTAAGCGCTAACATATATTTAATTATAAACCAGTTATTGTTGTCTATGACGGGAGACTGTCAAGATTTAGTTTAGCATCTAAATGGACGAGGCCTAAGATTTAGCCACTTATCCATTGCTAATTCAACAGAACGTAAACTAACACAAAAATGGCACAAGTAGAAGTTAAAGAACTCCTCGACAACGGCGTCCACTTTGGACACCTTACCAGAAAATGGGACCCCAATATGTCCCCATTTATTTATATGGAACGTAACGGCATCCATATCATCAACCTTTACAAAACAGCAGCCAAATTGCAAGAAGCTTCCAAAGCACTTGCTAAAATTGCTGCTTCAGGTCGTAAAATTCTTTTTGTAGCGACAAAAAAACAAGCCAAGGACATCGTTGCCAATAAGGCCTCCAGCGTGAAAATGCCATATATCACTGAAAGATGGCCAGGTGGCATGCTCACCAACTTTGTTACCATTAGAAAAGCTGTCAAGAAAATGGCTTCTATTGATCGCATGAAAAAAGATGGTACTTTTAACACGCTTTCTAAAAAAGAACGCCTTCAAGTAGACCGCTTGAGAGCCAAACTTGAAAAAAACTTAGGGTCTATTTCAGACATGACAAGACTGCCTGGTGCTTTGTTTGTCGTGGACACAAAGCGCGAACACATCGCTATAAAAGAGGCGCAGAAATTAAATATTCCTATTTTTGCAATGGTTGACACCAATTCAGACCCAAGACAAGTGGATTATGTCATTCCAGCCAACGACGACGCCTCTAAATCCATAGATAAAATTATGTCAGTTGTTACTGCTGGCGTTGCCGATGGTCTTGCTGCCAGAAAAGCAGAGAAAGAGGGCGTTCCAGTAGACACAACAACAGCATTGCATCAACCAGAAGTTAAAGCCGCAGATGCTACAACAACTGTTAGCCAAGAAGAAGAATAATTTTTATAAATCAATTAAAAACTACAAAGCCGCAGAATTCTTCATCCACAAAAAAGTTTTCGGCTTTTTTTAAACTTTAAACCATGATAAAAGTTACCGCTGCTGAAGTAAATAAACTCAGAAAAGCCACTGGCGCTGGAATGATGGATTGCAAAAAAGCACTAGTTGAAGCCGAAGGCGATTTTGACAAAGCAATAGATGTTCTCAGAAAAAAAGGACAAAAGGTAGCTGCAAAAAGAGCCGATAGAGACTCCTCTGAAGGAGCTGCCGTAGCCAAAGTAAATGCCAAAAAAACATTGGGTGTTGCAATTGTTTTGGGATGTGAGACTGACTTTGTTGGGAAAAACGAAAACTTTTTGGCACTGGCCAATCAGTTTGCAGAAATAGCTTTAAAATCTAGCTCCAAAGAAGCCTTTTTAAAAGCAGATTTTGAGGGAATGACTGTGGCCGAAAAACTCATTGAACAAACCGGAGTCATAGGGGAAAAATTAGACATAAAAGCCTTTGAAAAAGTAGAGGCTCCGTATGTTGGCTGTTATGTCCACATCAACAAGATTGCCGCAGTTGTAGGGCTCTCAGCTAAGGTAGACAATAGCGAAACGCTTGTGAAAGACTTGTCAATGCAAGTTGCTTCAATGGGTGCAACAACACTGTCTTACAAAGATTTCGATGCTGCTTATGTAGCCTCAGAGACAGAGGCTCGCATTGCAGTAATTGAAAAAGACAATATTGAGCTTAGAAGGTTGGGTAAAACATTAAAAAATGTTCCTAAATTCATTTCAATGGCACAATTGAGCCCCGAAGTGATAGCCAAAGCAGAAGCTGATGCCAAGATTCAGCTAAAAGTAGAAGGCAAACCCGAGAAAATTTGGAATAAAATTTTACCCGGTAAAATGGATCGTTTTATCTCAGATAATACAACACTAGACAAAGAACAGTGTCTGTTGGATCAGGATTTTATCAAAGACGAAAAAAGTACGGTTGGAAAATATGTGTCATCTTACGGTGAGGTAGAAGTAACTGAATTCAAAAGAGTTGCACTCGGCTAAAATTAGCTGTAAATACTATCTTTAATCCCTTGTCTGTGCAAGGGGTTTTTAATATAAACCAGCCCACAAAATTTAAGGCTATTCTTTTTTGATATATTGTTTATATTTGTGCAACGATCAAATTACCTATGGCTTATAAACGTATTTTATTAAAACTATCCGGCGAGGCACTGATGGGCAGCCGAAAGTACGGAATTGACCCCCATCGCCTTTCAGAATATGCAAATGATATCAAAGAAGCTGTGGCACAAGGTATTCAAGTTGCCATTGTTATTGGCGGTGGTAATATTTTTAGAGGAGTCGCTGGAGCCAGTAATGGAATGGATCGGGTTCAAGGTGATCATATGGGAATGTTGGCTACAGTTATCAATGGTTTGGCACTTCAAAGTGCCCTAGAAAATGAAGGCGTAGCTACCCGCCTTCAATCCGCTATCAAGATAAACGAAGTTGCTGAACCCTTTATTCGCAGGCGCGCCCTTCGACATTTAGAAAAAGGTCGTGTTGTAATTTTTGGTGGTGGCACCGGAAACCCATACTTCACAACTGATTCTGCTGCCGTTCTAAGGGCCATTGAAATTGAAGCAGATGTCATTCTTAAAGGCACTCGTGTCGATGGAATTTATACCTCGGACCCAGAAAAAGATGCCACTGCTAGTAAGTATAACAGCATCAGTTTTGATGATGTTTTAAAGAAAGGGTTAAAAGTGATGGATACCACCGCTTTTACACTGAGCCAAGAAAATGAATTACCCATCATTGTCTTCGACATGAATACAAGTGGGAACCTTATAAAAATCGTTTCCGGAGAACAAATTGGAACAACAGTAAGCTAATTATACACAAATGAACGAAGAGATTGAATTTATACTCGACAGCGCCAAGGAGTCTATGGAAAAAGCACTGTCTCATTTGGAAAAACAGTTTGTAAACATTCGAGCTGGAAAGGCCAGCCCTTCAATGCTTGGAAGTGTTAATGTTGATTATTACGGCACTCAAACTCCGCTATCTCAAGTTGCAAATGTCAACACACCAGATGGCAGAACCATTACAGTTCAACCTTGGGAAAAGAGCATGCTACAAGAAATTGAACAGGCCATCATGGTGGCTAACCTGGGTTTTAATCCCATGAATAATGGAGAAAGCATTATTATAAACGTACCTCCATTGACTGAAGAGCGGCGCAGAGAACTTGCAAAACAAGCCAAGTTAGAAGCTGAGGATGCCAAAATATCGATTCGTGGTTCTAGAAAAGCGGCAAACAATGAACTAAAAAAACTTGAGGATATTTCTGAAGATCTCAAAAAAAACACCGAAACAGACATCCAAGAAATGACCGACGAGTTCATAATAAGAGCAGATACACTGTTTGTTTCCAAAGAAAAGGAAATACTTACCGTTTAAAACAAGTTTACTAAAATTTTATTTATTTAACTTTTTTTTAATGATTGTAAGCTTTTTTTATCGCTGTAAATAAAAAGCTTTTATCTACCTTTAGCAACTTCAAAATCAGCTATGTTTAAACTTTTCTCAACGGGCTTTTGGGATGCTGTTGCGAGTCTCATCCTGCGAAATAGAATAACTATTTTAGTGCTTGTGATTTTGTGTACGGTGCTTATGTCCACCCAGTGGGATAAAATGCGTTTTACTTACACTGAAGCAAACCTCTTACCTGATGACCACCAAATAAATTTAGAATACAATAAATTTTTAGAGGTTTTTGGAGAAGAAGGTAATTTAATCGTATTAGGCGTTAAAGACAGCAGCTTGTTTTCTGTAGAATATTTCAATGCGTGGAATCGACTCTCAAATTCCTTTAAAAACAATCCTAAAGTTGAAACGGTTGTCAATGTTCAAGATTTAAAGAAGCTTGTAAAAAACAAACAAAAACAACAGTTTGATTTCATTCCCTTTATAAAAGACTCAATAAAGACTAACCAAGAACTGCAGCTGTTAAAATCGGCGTTGTTAAATGACTACCCGTTTTATGAGAACATCCTTTTTAACAAGAAGACTAAAGCCATTCGCTCTGCAATCTTTCTAAAGAAATCAATTGTTAATACAGCCGATAGAAAATCCTTTATTATAGAAACATTAATTCCAAAAATTCAAACTTTTGAAAAACAATATGGCTTGGATGTAAGGGTCTCTGGAATGCCTTATGTTAGAACCCTAAATTCTCAAAATATCATTGATGAAATTGAGATTTTTATTATTGCTGCAATCCTTGTTACCTCCCTTATTTTCTTTTTCTTTTTCAGATCCTACAGAGCCACACTTATCTCTATGTGTGTGGTAATTATTGGGGTGATGTGGACCTTTGGTATTTTGGGGTTTTTAGAATATGAAATTACCGTTTTGACTGCACTTATACCGCCGCTAATTATAGTGATTGGTGTTCCCAATTGTATTTTTCTTATAAATAAATACCAGCACGAGTTCAACAAGCATGGAAATAAGGCAAAATCTCTCCAGCGGGTCATTGCAAAGGTTGGAAATGCCACCCTAATGACCAATACCACTACAGCTTCTGGCTTTGCCACCTTTATCATTACACAAAGCACATTACTGACAGAATTTGGAACAGTCGCCTCGCTGAGTATCATGGCCATTTTTATGTTATGTCTGTTGATTATCCCAATAATTTACAGCTACATGCCCATGCCAAGCGACAAGCATTTAGAGCACCTAAACAAACGTTGGATCAATAAATTAGGAGATTGGATTGAGAAAACTGTCAAACAAAAAAATATTGGTATTTATATAATTTCAATACTATTACTCGTGGTTAGTATTATTGGAATTTATCAAATCAAAACTTCAGGTAGCCTTCTTGAAGACATGCCAAAAAATGCTGAATTTTATAAAGACATTCAATTTTATGAAACTGAATTTAGTGGGGTAATGCCCTTGGAAATTTTAATCAATACCAAGCGAAAAAAAGGTGTTTTAAAGCCAAGTACCCTAAAAAAAATGAATGCGCTTGAGAACCATATTAGAGAAATTCCCGAGCTTTCGAGTCCTATCTCCATTGTGAGTTTAGTCAAGTACTCAAAACAAGCCTTTTACAACGGAAACACAAAGTATTACCAATTGCCTACAACTCAAGAAAATGGCTTTATTTTGTCTTATGCAAAAAATACTAGCAAGGATGTGGGTTTATTACAAAACTACGTAGATGCCACTGGCCAATATGCTCGGATTACAACATTTATAAAAAATACAGGGGTCGATGAAATGGAGCGGGTTGAAGAAAGCTTAAACAAAGAGATTGAAAAAATTTTTAAAGCCGACCTTTATGATGTTTCAATTACAGGCAAAGCCTATCTTTTTCAAAAGGGAACTGCCTTTCTAATCAAAAACTTAATCTTATCGCTGGCTTTGGCCATTTTACTCATTTCACTATTTATGGCATATATGTTCCGTTCTTTTAGAATGATTGTCATTTCTTTAGTGCCTAATTTATTACCCTTATTGATTACGGCAGGTGTTATGGGTTATTTTGGGGTTACAATTAAACCCTCAACGATTTTGGTCTTTAGTATAGCCTTTGGTATTTCTGTAGATGATACCATTCATTTTTTGGCCAAATACCGACAGGAACTCATATCCAGTCGTTGGAGCATTAAAAAATCGGTCTTTGCAGCTCTAAGAGAAACAGGAATCAGCATGTTCTATACCTCGATTGTGTTATTTTTCGGGTTTTCAGTGTTTATAACGTCTAATTTTGGCGGGACTGTTGCTTTGGGGGCTTTAATTTCAGGCACACTCTTGCTGGCTATGATGGCCAACTTACTATTGCTCCCTGTGTTGTTATTATCCTTGGAGCGCAGCATCGCTAACAAAAAAGTTCTAAAAGAACCAAGTCTTAAAATTATTCCCGAAGACATCAATTCTTTTGAAGAGCACTGAACAATGGCTCTAAAGTTTTATATTTGTAGTCAATTTTATAGAGAGATGATGCAAATGACTGTAGCAGAATTGTACACCAAAGGAATAAAACACGTAGATGTTGAGGTCAAAGGCTGGGTAAAGTCTTTTAGAGCAAACCGTTTTATCGCTGTAAACGATGGCTCAACACTAAAGAATATTCAATGTGTGGTAGACTACGAGTCTTTGGATGAACTGCTGTTAAGACAAATCAGCATTGGGGCTGCAGTACATCTAAAAGGAATACTTGTTGAAAGCCAAGGAAAAGGACAAGCCGTGGAAATTCAAGTCTCTAGTATTGCTGTTTTAGGAACCGCTGATCCAGAGCTAGTTTCAAAGACCATCCTTCAACCCAAAAGACATTCTTTAGAGTTTTTAAGAGAACAGGCCCACCTTCGCCCTAGAACCAACACTTTTGGGGCTGTGATGCGATTACGCTCATCGTTATCCTTTGCCATTCATCAGTATTTCCACCAAAACGGTTTTAATTATATGCATGCCCCCATCATTACTGGTAGTGATGCTGAAGGTGCTGGCGAAATGTTTCGGGTTACTACTTTAGACCCAAAAAATCCCCCACTCACAAAAGATGGTGAGGTAGATTACTCCAAAGACTTTTTTGGAAAAGAATCAAATCTCACAGTATCGGGGCAATTGGAAGCCGAATCCTATGCAATGGCCCTTGGTAAAGTATACACTTTTGGCCCAACATTTAGAGCCGAAAACTCTAACACTTCTAGACACCTCGCAGAATTTTGGATGATAGAGCCTGAGGTTGCCTTTATGAACTTAGAAGGAAATATGGATTTGGCAGAAGATTTTTTAAAGTCTGTTATTGGCTATGTTTTAAATCACAATGCTGAGGATCTAGCCTTTTTAGAGCAGCGTTTAGACCAAGAGGAGAAGTCAAAACCTCAGAGCGAACGCAGCCCAATGCCACTGACCCAAAAATTAAAATTTGTTGTCGAAAATAATTTTAAGCGTGTTAGTTACACTGAAGCCTTTGATATTTTGAGAAACTGCAACCTCAATAAAAAGAAAAAATTTAAATTCCCAATTGAGCAATGGGGTGCTGACCTCCAAAGCGAGCACGAGCGCTTCTTGGTTGAAAAACACTTTAAATGTCCTGTTATCTTATTTGATTACCCCGCCGATATAAAAGCTTTTTATATGCGCTTAAATGAGGACGGTAAAACAGTTCGCGCCATGGACATTCTTTTTCCTGGTATTGGTGAAATTGTGGGCGGTTCTCAGCGAGAAGAACGCTTGGAGGTTCTCAAAGAAAAAATGGCAGCACTTAACATTCCGGAAGCGGAACTGTGGTGGTATCTTGACCTTAGGGCTTATGGAACCGCTGTACACTCAGGGTTTGGACTTGGCTTTGAAAGACTGATGATGTTTGCAAGTGGAATGAACAATATAAGAGACGTTATTCCTTATCCTAGAACCCCTCAAAATGCTGCATTTTAATCCCTCTTATAAGCGGAGATCGAAAAATTATACACCCCTGAATTTCAATAATCTGGATTGTTTTTCTAAATTTATAAAAACCCAAATAAGCAATGTTAAAGCAATTTTTACAATTTAAGCTCTCTCAAAAATTATCTCCACAACAGATTCAGTTGATGAAGCTTATCCAATTGCCAACCCAAGCTTTTGAAGAGCGTGTCAAACACGAGTTAGAAGAAAACATAGCCTTAGAGAGTGGTAAAGAAAACGAAATAGAGGCTTTTGAAGAGGATTATTCCATTGACAGTTTCAATGACAATGAGCAGATCAATACAGATGACATCAATGTTGATGATTACCTAAGTGACGATGAAATACCAGACTACAGGCTGCGAGCCAATAATTACAGTTCTGACGAGGATGACAAATCGATTCCCTATGCCTCTGGGACCTCTTTTACACAACAGCTCACAGATCAGCTTAATACCTTTCGCCTCGATGAACAAAACTGTTTAATTGCTAAATTTCTTATTGGGAGTATAGATGACAGTGGGTATATCCGCAGGTCTTTAATGGACCTAACAGATGATTTGGCATTTACACAAAACATATATACCGATATTAAGAGCATTGAAAAAGTACTTAAGATAGTTCAGCAATTGGATCCCCCCGGAGTTGGCGCTAGAGATCTGCAAGAATGTCTTTTAATTCAATTACAAAGAAAAACGCAAAGCCCACAAACCGAACTCGCATCCCTTATCATTGAGAATGCCTTTGAAAAATTTACAAAAAAACACTACAAAAAACTACAGAAAAAGTTTGGCATCAGCGAAGAAATGCTAAAAGATTCGATTCAAGAAATTGAGCGTCTAAATCCAAAACCTGGTAGCTCCTTTTCTAACAACCTGCGTTCTGTAGAGCATGTGGTTCCCGACTTTATAATTAAAATTATTGAAGGTAAATTAAAGCTTACACTCAATGCGCGAAACGCCCCGGAACTACATATATCAAAATCTTATAGTGAAATGCTAAAGGGTTATAAAGCTTCTAAAGAAAAATCTAAAGCTCAAAAAGAAGCTGTGCAATTTATCAAGCAAAAACTAGATACCGCCAAGTGGTTTATAGACGCCATTCGCCAGCGGCAACAGACCCTATTTGTGACTATGAGTGCCATTATGCACTATCAAAAAGCTTATTTTTTATCTGGAGATGAAGAACAGCTGCGGCCAATGATTCTGAAGGATATTGCCGACGAAATTGAGATGGATATCTCTACAGTTTCCAGGGTCGCAAACAGCAAATATGTCAATACCCCCTACGGAACAAAACTCATTAAGGAATTCTTCAGCGAGTCTATGACCAACGACCAAGGTGAAGAAGTTTCAACCAGAGAAATCAAAAGCATCTTAAAAACTGTCATTTCAAAAGAAGACAAGAAAAAGCCACTTACTGATGAAAAACTAGCCAAAATTTTAAAACAAAAGGGCTACCCTATTGCGCGAAGAACTGTCGCAAAATACCGCGAGCAGCTGGAACTACCAGTGGCTAGGTTGCGCAAAGAAATATAGACTATACCTTTTTTATGACATTGGTCACAATGCCCCAAATCACAAAGTCGTTTTCAGCCGTTACTTTTATGGGCTTATATTGCTTATTTTCTGGCTGTAACCAAACCTTATTTTTGTCAACTTTTAGACGTTTAACTGTAAATTCTCCATCTAAAAAACAAACTGCAATCCTGTTGTGTGTGGGGGGCAGGCTGCGATCAATAACCAAAAGATCATTGTCGTTGAGACCTGCGTCGATCATAGATTGACCACTAACTCTAGCAAAAAAAGTAGCCTCTTTGTTCTTGATTAATTCAGAATCCAAAGACAGTCGTTCTTGCTTAAAGTCATCCGCTGGAGAGGGAAATCCCGCCGAAATACCAGTATCAAAGTAAATGGCACCCAGACTATTATCTGGCGGCCTTGGAATAAAAAAGGTCAGCGCTTGCTTTTGGTTTTTTGACATTGGACAGTAATTATATCGTTTAAATTGGTGGTGTACTGTGGAGATAAATGCGCCTGCCGCATTTTCCATGTGCGTGCTAAATCTTGATTGGCTAATTTTAATTTGGGTGCTGCATATTTTTTGTTGATGTGAT
>MDSV01036516.1_pt1 | contig 26181 bp, 38 predicted proteins | sample 810851 | NCBI WGS metagenome assembly MDSV01 (sample SAMN05326640, study PRJNA326480) | marine metagenome | isolation source: seawater | place: Atlantic Ocean: North East | collected 2012
AGAAGCAATGATGTTAGATGCTAACAATGATTTACATTCTGATGGTGATGTGATTGCTTTTTCAACTACAATATCAGATGTTGCATTAAAGTCTGATATACAAATGATACCTAATGCACTAGATAAAATTGATGAAGTCAGAGGTGTTACATTTAAACGACACAATGGACAGAAGTCTGCTGGTATCATTGCACAAGAATTAGAAAAAGTTTTACCTGAGGCAGTTAGAGAAAAAGAACTTAAACTTTTTGATGGCAAAAAATATAAAACAGTAGAGTACGATGCGATCCATGGATTGTTAATTAATTGTATAAAAGAACTTAAAGAAGAAATTAAGGAGTTAAAAAATGCCTTTACAAAGTAGTGGTCAAATAAAATTAAGTGAATTAGCTACAGAATTTGGTGGCTCTGCACCTCATAGTTTATCTGAATATCATGGTAAAGGTAATGCACCAGCTAGTGGAGAAATCCAACTAGCAGCAGACTTCTATGGAACTGCAAATTATCTTGCATCAGGTACTATAACTGTTGGATATGGAACTGCTAAAACTTCAAATGATGAAAGTGGATATTCTAATGGTTCACAAAATAATGGTAGGTCTTTTGGAAGTATATCTTCAGGTGCTATTTCAGGAACAAACATAACCATTGTAAGTATGTTTGAAAGTCCAATGGTTGTTCAAAAATTTAGACTTGTATTTTCAGCAGGATATACAGGTTGGACAAAACTTACTGTTAATGGAAGTGTTGTTTTTCTCAGATCAATGGTAACAAGTGGTGGTGGTAGTAACCCTACAAATGAGTGGGCTACTGGTGGTGGACTTACTACAACACCAACATCATTTATATTAGAATAATTATAATGGAGAATAAATAATGGCATATACATTTACTGAAGTAGATACATTTACAATTGATTCTACATTTGATTCTCTTTATGCAGATAGCCTTGCAGATTTAGAAAGTGGAACTGTATTTTTTGATAGTGAACTTACAGCAGATGAAAAAAAAGCAAGAATGATTAAATTAATGAATAATGAAAATTATATTAATATGAAAAATATTATTGTCGCTAAAGATGGAACTGCTTGTATGTATGTTCAAGGTAAGTATGAAAATAATACTTATACATGGATAAATGTTTTAGTGGGTAAGATTAACAATAGCAAAGCATGGACATGGACATCTGAATTTCATCAAACTAATAAAGATTGGATTCAATCATTAGGTGGTACAAAGTTTGCATTAGAGTGTATTAAAGATTCTAGGATAGACACATACTTTACACAAGCAACAACTGATGGTGTTTGTTTAGGTTCACTTACTACAGAAGATGTAGAAGATATAAAAAGAATGACATGGGAATACTAATGTGGCACTTACCATTTTATATGTTACTTACTTTGGATTATCTTTATATTCTTTTGTAGCACTATCATGGCTACAACTTCTATACACATACATACTGTTTTACTTTTTACTAGAATTTACTATGAGTTTGTTTATACACAGATGGGCAACACACAATCTTTGGAATCCACCAGTATGGTTTCAAAACATAATGAGTGTAGTATCTATGACTGCATTAATTGGAACACCAATATCTTATGCAGCATGGCATAGAAATCATCATAAACATTTTGATACTGATAGAGATCCACACAGTCCTACACATCAAAACTGGTTTAATATTATATTTAGAACACATGAACAGGAATCTAATATTAAACTTGTTACAGATAGGCTAAGAAATAAATGGCAATTATTTTTAACTAAAAATGAAACAATGTTGGTTTACATGTTCAATGTTATTCTTTTCTTAGTCCTACCTATTGAATGGTTTTTAACTTGGGCTACTGCGGTAGCTATGACTACATTTTGGGTAATGGCGGTAACAGGGATTATGTGTCATTTAGGTAAAGTAAAAGATGTACCTTACATGTACCCATTAGCATTTTCAGAATCATTTCATAAACAACATCATATAGAACCAAAATTAAAACATTGTAAATATGATCCCTGGGTTTGGATCATTCAGAAAATGAGGTGGACATGAATCATGCAAAATCAATACAACTACTTGCATTAATAAATCATATTATTGCTATAGCTGGATGTATTTATTTTCCTGAATATATTGTATATGGATTGTTGGCCTGGGGATTAGTAAATATATTTTCAACTAATATTGCTATCCACAGATTTATGGCTCATAGATCCTTTAGTACAACACCAATTAAAACTAAGATCTTAAAATATCTTACAGTTATATCAGCATTTGGAAGTCCATTATCCTGGACTGCAATGCATAGGTATCATCATATGTATAGCGGTAGTGATCAAGATAATGAATCACCTGATCGCATAGGGTACATAAGAGCATGGCTCACACTTTATGATCCAATTAAAGTACCCAAGACTATGGTCAAAGATATTATAAAAGATAAAGATTATATGTTTATAACTAAACATTATTGGATCTTATTATTTACCTGGATCATAACTTTATATTCTATAGATCCAATGTTAGGGATCTTTGGATTCTCATTTCCAGCAGCATGTATTTATCAAGCGGCTGGTGCATTTGGTGTAATACCACATTGTAAATATTTTGGATATATAGTTATTAAACCAAATAAAGATTGCACCGCAGTCAATTCACCATTAACCAGTTTAATTAGCTGGGGTGAAGGTTGGCATAACTATCACCATACAAGATCAAGAGATCACAGGCATGGCCATAAGTGGTGGGAAATAGATCCACCAGCATTTTTTATAGAACAATTATTTTTAACCGGAGATCACAAACATGATGTATAAGAAACCAAAAAGCAAACCAGCTAAAAAGAAAAAGAAATAATGAAAGATGCTAATGAACTAAATCTTGAAGTGGAAAGAATAAAATCCAATATAGAATTAGTCAAAAAAGATATTGAAGTAATTAAAAATAACCATCTATATCACATTGAGCAAGATGTTAGAGAACTAAATGGACAGGTGCAATCAACTAGAAAAATGTTATGGAGTATTGTCTTGATCCTGGTTACTCAATTAGGTATGACTATTAGATATTTATTGGTGAGTGGATAATGGGATTTCTAACAGGGGAAGTTGCTAATTTACTTTTAAGCTCAGTCTTCGGATCTGTAATGCAAATTATGGGTGCTAAATCAGCAGCACAAGCTGATATGATGAAACAATTAACTGCTAATCATAAATTAGAAGAAGAGAGCAGAGATAAAGTAAGAAACAATACCAATTCATTTTTCCAAATGACAAGGCGTATTGTAGTTTTAGCAGCTATGTTTTCTATAATATTAGTACCTTCATTAGCTCCAATAATATTTGATGTACCTATTTATGTTCAAGTAGAAGTACAGACAGGTAGCGATTGGTTATTATTCGATACTAGAAATACAACTTATGTATGGCAAGAAGTAAATGGTATTCCAATTTTAGAATGGCATAAACATATTATGATAAGTATTGTTTCTATGTATCTAGGTTCCAGTATTAGCAAAGCAAGATGAAATTTATAAAAGCTGGTTTATTACTATTATTAATTATTATATTGCTAGGTATAGAGCAATCAATATTAGCTGATGTCACTTCATCCAATAACACATCAAGCAATACAAGTACGAGTGGAAATAATACAAGTATCGTAGGTTACGAGCAGCAACAGACCACCAATTATAATTCCGGTTCAAATCCTGTGACCAATAGTACATCTACCACTCAAAGTACAACTAACAATAATAATCAAACACCGGCTGCACCGGCCAATGCACCATCAACTCAGATCTATTCATCTCAAAGTTGTACGATTGCATATAGCGGTGCTATTTCAACTGTAACTTTTGGCCTGGCCGGTTCATCCTATTACCATGATTCCTATTGTGAGAGAAGATTACTTGCACAAACTTTAAATAAATTTGGTTTAAAGATCGGTGCATTAAGTCTGTTATGCCAAGATCCTAATGTTCGTAGAGCATTATATGATGCAGCAAGTTACTGTCCTATAAATGGAAAGATCGGTAAAGATGCTAAAGCAGAATGGGATAAATTAAATGCTGATGTAACAGATCAAGTAGATCAATACAGAGTATATAAAGAAAGTTTAAAAAATGATTAAAAGATTTTTATTGGTATGTGTTTTTTGTACTCCTTTATTTTCACATGCTGAGAGTTTAACTACAAACAGTCTGATCTTAAATGGAAATTTCGAAACAGGCAATACTAGTGCCTGGACTACTGATGGAGATGTAGCAGTATTCAATGACTGTTGTAGTTTAAACAATTCGCAATATGACCTGGAGATAGGTAAACAAGGATCTATCGAACAATCATTTTCCCTCATTAATGATAGCGTTACCCAACCAATGTTAGATGGTAATCCTGTTCAACTTAACTCCAGTGTCTTAGTACAAAATGGAGAATGTTCAGAACCAGGATGCTGGGCTGGATCAGGAAGAGGTGGGGCTGATTCATTCACTATTAGATTACAATTTAGAGATAGTGATAATAATGTCCTGGCCACTACGAGTAATACAAGATTAGATATAACCGATATCCAAGGGATCACATATACAGATCAATTAATTTATAGTGGTACTGGATCTAGTATCGGTAACATACAACTCAGTGGTTATGATGCTGCACAAGAGAATGGATATGGCGGTGTTAATTTTGATGATGTATCAGTTACTTTAAATTATAACAGTGAATATGTAACTGAACTCCAGGCCGCAGCGATCACTGAAAGTATTACAGAATTAAATGAGATTATAGAATTATTTGAAGAAGTTATACCTGAAGAAATTATAACTGAAGAAATATACATACAAGAGTTTGAGGAATTAGCAGTAGAAATCATAGAACAGAATATTGCTGAAATTAAAATAGAAGAGGCTATTTCTATAGAAGAAGAAATTATCTTAGCGGTAATGGAACCGGAACCTGAGATTATAGAAATAATTGAGCCTGAGATCGTAGAAGAATTATCAACTGAAGTAGAAGAAATAGAATCTATTGAAGAGGAAATTTATGCAGAAACTATTGAGCCTGAAACCACATCTGAAACAGAAGAGGTTATCTCAGAAACAGAAACGAGTGAAACTATACAAGAAACATTATCAACTAATGAAGAAATTGTCGAAGAGCCAACCGGAACAGAAAACAATAGTGGGAGTGCTGAAATTACAGTAACCATAGATGATATTGCAGATAAAGTTGCATCTAAGATCCAGGATGTAGATAAAAGATTACAAGTTACTCAGATCATTGTTGCTAAGATCATGATGGGTAAAAACAATAATGCTATAACAAGTTACTCACAGTTTGGTAATGAGATCTTCGAGAATCAATTAGAGATGCCGCAGATGTCATTAACAAATGAATATACACAAGATCTTGCAAAAGATGATCGTGTAATAGCATCACCGGTATTTTATAAATACCAACAAGAAGTAGACCAGGCCAATGCGGATCTGATCAGAGCAAAAGAACATTTAAGAAATATACGAGGTTATTAATATGGATTTTAAAGATATAAAAACATGGGGAGTATTACTTTCCATAACCATAGCTATAGGCGGTGGTTTTTCTAAATTCGGTTCAATGTCCTCAAGATTAGATTCTATTGAGGCTAAGAAAACAATAGATATCAAACCATTAGAAACTCAGATCCAAATTAATAATGCTGAGATTAAAGTATTACAAACACAAGTTAGACAATTAGAACTAGAAAACAGTAATCCATTAGGGAGATAAAATATGCCAAGTAAAAGACCAGGCCTTTATGCGAATATAAATAAAAGAAAAAAAGCTGGAACTTCAAGATCTAAAAAGAAATCAACAATTACACCTAAAGCATATGCAAATATGAAAGCTGGATTTCCTAAAAAGAAAAAATGATTCAGCCTCAAATATGTGTTTTAAATTATGGTATAAGTGTTTTTTGTTTAATGTTAATTCTTTATATACTTTTTAAAGATGATTAATCCTAAAAAAGATTCTTTATCACAGTTTGCAGATTGGTATCTTAACTCAGGTGATATAAAAAGAATCTATGCACCACATAATGATCCATTATTATTTATAGATGGTGTTAGTGGTGTTGTCTTATACAGAAGAGATAACTTCCAGGTAGAATTATTTATCTGTGAACCTAATGTAGATATACCTGTTCATACTCATCCTAATGTAGATAGTTTTGAATTATTTTTATGTGGGATGGAATTTACACACAATGGTAAACATGCAATAGATCATGAACAATCATTAGAAGAAATTGATGGTATGCCAAGATATGCATACACAACAATCAGAGTAAAACCTAATGATCCTCATGGTGCCTTATCATCTAAAAATGGTGGATCTTTTTTATCAATACAACATTGGTTAAATGGTGAACCACCAACTCATGTTAGCTCAGATTGGTCTGGTAAAAAGTTTATGGGTGAAAGTCACAAGAAACAAACAGGATTATAATTATGAGATTAATATTAATACTAGGTTTAATATTTTTAACTTCATGTGCAAGACACTCAGTAACAATCGGAGAGATAGAAGTTTATGGAAACAACGAACAAAGAATCCCAGCACCAACAAGAACTTACAACTAAAGATCGTGCAGATCAGATTGTAGACATGTTGATCAAACAGGCACATGAAAGATTACAATCACCGGATCCGCTATCAGCTAGTGAGATGAAAGTGTGTTTAGATATTTGTAAGACCTATTCATCCGGTATTATGGCCGATCCTAATTTAGATCTCTTAAAAGATCTTCCATTTGAGAATGATGGAACTTAAATATCCTGGGTTACTTTGGTATCACCCATGTCGATTAAAAGCGATTACGAGGCTCTGAGATGGCAAATAAAATGAAAGTACCGGTCAAATTAAGGATCTTTAAGAATTTTCTATATTTAGCTTGGAAACATTTACAATTACCGGATCCTACTCCAATGCAATATGAGATCGCTGATTATTTACAGTATGGATCTAAAAGAATTTGCATCCAGGCATTTCGTGGTGCTGGTAAATCTTGGATCACTTCAGCCTTTACAGTTTGGAATTGGTTAATGGATTGTGATCGTAATATCCTGGTAGTGTCTGCTAGTAAAACTAGAGCAGATGATTTCAGTACATTTACACAAAGACTAATCCAGGAACTTCCGATCTGTGAACATTTGCAACCTAATGAAAATCAAAGACAATCTAAAGTCTCTTTTGATGTAGGTGGAGCAAAAGCATCTCATGCACCTTCATGTAAATCTATGGGGATTACTTCGCAGCTAACAGGATCAAGAGCAGATTTAATTATTGCTGATGATGTTGAATCAGCTAACAACTCACAAACACAACTGATGAGAGATCGGTTAAGTGAAACTGTAAAAGAATTTGATTCGATCATTAAACCTGAAGTAGGTAGGATCGTATTCCTGGGAACACCACAAACTGAAATGTCTATCTATAACTCATTAGAAGAAAGAGGATTTAAGACACAGATATGGCCTTCTAGGTATCCTGAAGAAAAAGCTAAGATCAATTATGGTATTAAATTAGCAAAGTCATTGATCAATAATGATCGTGATCTTGTTCCTGGGGATCCTGTAGATCCTAAGAGATTTAATACTGAAGATCTAATGGAACGAGAGGCCTCATATGGCCGATCAGGATTTGCATTACAATTTATGTTGGATACAACTTTATCAGATGTTGATATGTATCCATTAAAACTGAATGATCTAATGATCATGTCAGGGATTGATTCCTGGGAAGAGGCTCCAGGGAAAGTACAATGGGCTAGTGGTATTGATCAGATCAAAGCATTAGATCCTGAACTACCTAATGTAGGCCTTAAAGGTGACTACTATGTAGCACCAATGCATTTCAGTAGTGAATACTATCCATTCGAGGGATCTGTTATGGCTATAGATCCGGCTGGTAGAGGTAAAGATAAGACTGCATATGCAATCGTAAAGATGCTTAATGGGATCTTGTATCTTACTGATCTAGGATCTTTTGATGGCGGCTATGATGAAAAGACACTAACAGATCTAGCACTAGCTGCTAAATCCCAGGATGTCAAAGAGATAGTCGTAGAGAGTAACTTTGGTGATGGAATGTTCAATAGGCTATTAGAGCCTATATTAGCTCGAATTTACCCTGTTACATTATCTGAGGTAAGATCATCAGTCCAAAAAGAAAAGCGGATAATAGACACTCTAGAGCCTGTTATGAACCAACACAGATTGGTAGTCAACCAGGAACTCATTTATAGAGATTTTGATCTTGAAAGAGATCACCAATTATTTTATCAAATGTCCAGGCTAACTAAGGTTAAAGGATGCCTAAGACATGATGATCAAATAGATGTATTAGCAATGGCAGTCCAGGTATGGAATGAGGCCATAGGGAGAGATGTTGATGAGGCATTAGATTCTGCTAAAGAAGAGAGACTAAAAGAAGAACTGGATAATTTTATGGATCATACGATTGGTCGTAAGACTAGAAACAGTTGGATTAATTAATTCCTTCTATCAAAATATTAGAGCCTTGCAAACCTATAGTAATTTAATAGGTACCTGTTAAGGAAAGGTGCAAGGGTGGATGAGATAGAAGTCATAACTCTTAGTGTAACTATAGGTAACTATAGGTAACTGAGAGATAACCATGGGTGTATCTTAGATATCTTTACTCCACCTAGTCACTCTCTGAGTATCTATGGTACACCTAGATCTTATGGCACAATATGATAACTACACTAATACTACTTACATGTCTTATAGCATTAGCTATAAACTATAGACCTGATCTACTACACAAGATAAGAACTACTTATCTTAGACCTGAGATCAGTATATTTGAGTTAATCATTCTAGTGATCATAGGGTTACTATTGGCGGCCTGGTAATGAGACAAAGATCTAATGCCAAGTTTCCAGGAAGTGTGACTTTAGGTTTCACTAAGATCCAACTGATCCTGGTGGATTCTGAGATCACTAAAGAGATCGGTGAGCAGCAAGGATGTTACATTGGATCTGTACCTTACAAGATCTATCTAGATCAAGAGATCATTAATACCGGTGGTGTTGATGCAGCTAATCTAGTGATCCATGAGATCTTACATCACATATATTCTATATCTGAATGTGATGATAAAACTTCTGAAGAGATCTTAGTTAATACCCTGGCCAATGGAGTTACTGAGTTGATCTACAGATCTGAACTATCAGACTGGTTAAAACAACAACCTAATATTTCATAAAAAAATGTGAAAGGGTTACTATCGTACAATCCTCGCAGATTCCCCATATTGATCGATCCAGGGGGTGGGGGGTGCATTGATCGGTCACTGGCTGGTGACAATAAATGTCTAGAGGTCAATGTTTCTGCGGTGTGTAGAGGGATATCATATCACTTGATCAGGATCATAAAACATTATACGAACCTTTTTGGGATTTTTTAAATAAATCGGCCAGTCTTTCTACCGGGGTGTTTCTGTTTTTTTCGAGTTATATCAATCACTTAGTAATTAAGTACATGTAATGACACACAAAGCGTTTTTCAATAGTGGAGTAATTACATATGAGTAAAGCAATAACAAACAACAAAGCAAACAAATACTATGATCAATGGATCGTAGATAACACTTATGGTGATCCTAAAGTAACCAAGATAAATCGGTATGGTGATCCAATAGATCTTATAGTTAAACCGCAGCAACTGGAACTTAACCTGGTATCGATCTGCAAGGTGATCTTTAAACCTAACGATCAGAAACTATTTGAGATCTCAGGGATCAATGCAGATGAGGCCATTGGTAATGCCAAGCATACAGTATGTGATCTCATAACAGACTGGAAGTCACTGGATGAACAAACCAGGAACATGTCAGATCCTTACATGAAACATTTGATGTCTATGTTGGATTGTCATGATGCTATTTCTTATGAGGTGATCTGATGGATTCGATACAAACAATCAGATATAAGATCTCTAACAATTTAAGAAAGATCAGAACTGAAAAGAACCAGGAAGAGTTAAAAGAACTTTATAAGCAAGTACAAACATGGATAGATCATAATGAAAGAAAGACAAGATAGAATAGATTTTAATAGTGTATCTGATCTTGAAAATGATCGTAAACAGATGATCGCTTTCCTGGAAGATGAATGTACTTATGATGAATTAGTGATCATGAGAAAACACTATGAAAAACTAATAGATCACAGGATCTTAAAATTAGAATCTTCATTGTGGTTGATTCTATTGTGGAGAGAGATTTATAAAAGAGAATCTAAGATCATGGATCAAGCTAGAAGATCTGAAGATCGAGAATAACAATTTCCTCATGATGGCTGGTAGATACTACTTAACTCCACATTTCAAGTGGTATTTATCAGTTTATTTTTACATGAGTGTAATGTTTTTTGCTAATTTGGTGTTTACACCTAAAACACCGACTGCTAGAATACCTGTAGACAGTGTAATTAATGCACTGTCGTAACACACAGGAGTAACAATATGAAAAAGATTAACTTAAAACAATTAGGCCAAATTAGATTAGTAACAGTAAATAAAGGTGATAAAGCAATCAAAGCGATCTGTAAATTTTTAGGATTAGATGATATTGGTAATCCAATATGGAATATCAAAGTTGATGATCCTGATTATGCCGCAGACTGGACACAATCATTTAATTCTTTTGATATTTCACATAAACATTTTAGAAGATCCATTAGAGTTAATTTCAGACTTGCTATGGATCACCAACTTAGGAATATCTTATAAATGAATTATGGATCCGAATTTCTTAGGTTTTTCATTTTTTCGGATCTATGAGCTACCTGGATCACAAGTTTTTTAAAAGATCCGCCATGATCCAGGTAGTAAATAAACAACTAACCAAAAAGTAAAATAAGGGAGTACATCAAAGATGGAAAACAACAATAACAATAACAATTATAACAGTAGGATTGTATTGAAAAATACAATAGATCATTTAACTGGTGTACTCGAATTGATTGAAATGAGAGATACATTACAGGCGAGGGTAGATACATACACTGTAGAAAACACCGCATACAATTTATTGGATCATAGAACTGATGTAGAAATACTCAGATATTTGAATAATAGAATCCAAGATAAAAAAAGAATTAAAACGAATTATCAATATGCCTAGCAGTCGGATTGATAGTGCAATGAAAGTTGCAGCAATAAGTAGGCTGAGATCTTATAGATCTTATAGCGACTGTATAAACAATGTAAATATTATATTGTGTAATCTTGTGTGTAAGGTTATGGATCATTTGAATGGCTTGGTTCATAACCGCAAGATTATATCTGCATTAGGACTGCACCACAATAGAACATTTGCATTTACAAAATATCTCTAATAGGTGTAACATATACACCAATCAATGAGATGGAGTAATATAAAATGTGTTTAGTAACGACAAGACTAAGGGAAAATTGTAGTAAAGCATTTAAGTTTATAGATAAGTTTAGATCTCTTAACAATGAGATCCAAGCTCAAACCATACAAACACTTCTGTATGTCGGAATGTCACCTGATCGTGATGTACCAATGCAAGACATGGGAAGAGCATTAGGCCTTAGTCAGGCCAGTGTTAGCAGAAATGTATCATTCTATTCTAAGATCAATAGACATAGATCTAAAGGTCAAGGTCTTTTAGGATCCAGGGAAGATCCAAAAGAGAGAAGAAGAAAAGTGGTTTATCTAACAAATAAGGGTGCAATGTTTATGAGTGATCTCAACGACATTGTAAAATAAATGAAACTGGTTTTGGAATTGGTGTGCCTAGGGCGGGATTTGAACCCGCATGATCGTAAGATCGCAAGATTTTAAGTCTTGTGTGTATACCAATTCCACCACCCAGGCTGGAGTAACTATATTATGTCAATACGAGAGAGAAATAAAGGATATCAAATAGATATCAGTCACCATGGTAAGAGGCATAGGTTTAATATTAAAGGTGATAGATCTGATGCATTAATTGCAGAGCAGCAGATCCAACAGGGATTAAAGATCGGTAAATCATTTAATCAACTGATCTCAATCATTGATGCACAAAGAACACAGATCACAGTAGGATCTATATTTTCTAAGATCAAGAAAAACATCAACAGTATGAGAGAGATACAAAAAGCATCCAATGTGTTATTGGATCTTGGCCAGGATCTAAAAATTACTGATCTAGATGAAGATCTTGTAGATCAAATGATCGAACTTTGGAGATCTAGAGGTAATACTGATTCTACGATCAACAGAAAACAAGCAGTGATCAGTAAGATCTGTTCGTATGCATTGAAGAAGGGTTATATAAAAGAAAAACCTGAGATCAACTGGTTTAAAGAAGGATCAGGTAATTATAGATTCTTGAAAGAAGAAGAACAGGATCTTATGTGTAAAATTTTAAGATCAGGTAATCATCATAGTATGGTAGATCTGATCACTGTTGCATGTGATACAGGTTTTAGGTATTCAGAACTTTTAAGGATCAATCTTAATCGTGATCTTGATGGTGATAGATTAACTTGTCAGGCCACTAAAAATGACACAGTAAGAACTATTCCATTAACCAAACGATCTATGGAAATTTTAGTTAAGAGAGGCAATTTACCATTCAATAATATTACTGAAAGGTATAAGAGAGATGCCTGGGATTATGCCAGGATCAAAATGGGATATGCTGATGATCCGCAATTCACTTTTCATTGCACTAGACATACATGTGCAAGTAGATTAGTGCAACGAGGGATCAATATACAAGTAGTGCAAAAATGGTTAGGCCATAAAACAATTAATATGACTTTACGATATGCACATTTAGATGATCGGAATTTTATTCAAGGTAGGAATGTACTTGAAAACATAAGTGGTGACATAAAGAGTGACAATTATGTATCAAGTAGGTAATATCGTAAGAATAAAATGAGAGAATTAGTAGGTTATTATGTGTGCGGTAGACTTAAAATCACACATATAGACTAATACACTGTAGCAAGACTAGTCGCTACTCATAATAACCTTACTATACGAACCAACAATACACTGGTGTATAAGATCCAGTGGGAGTATAGAAATGGTGACAACTAAAGGTGACATTCAAGAACTTTTCCAACAAGAACTTAAACTAGAAGAGAGAATGATCCATAAAGGATCAGACAGATACTATACCAAAACTCAGAAATCCAAGGGATCAGGAAATGAAAGTCTAACGATCTATGGGAAGAAACTATTAAAAAGTAGTATTGATAATTTTGAACAGGCTATCAATATTGAACTCGGCCTTAATGGATCTACATCAGGTGCAACACCGATAGCTAAAAAATTAGTTGAAGGCATAGATTCCAGGACACTTGCAGTGATCGCTACAAAAAGAATTATAGATGGCATTTCATTTAGAAAAAAGAGAACAGGATTTGCTATACAGTTGGCCAGTAAGATTGAAGATGAGGCTTATTTTAGATCATACGAAGAGTACAATAAAAAACTATTCAAAACTGTAGAAAAAGATCTTAATAAAAGATCAAGCAATTATGAATACAGAAGGTTCAAACAATTAAAACAATCACAACGATCAGGGTTCGAGTGGAAACATTGGACAGTCACAGAAAAATGCCATGTTGGTAGCACATTGTTAGATCTGTTTATTACATCTACCAATTTTTGTAGATTAGAATTAGTGATCACCAGGAAAGGAAAAGTAAAAAGATCAGAATATTATATATGTCCAACTGAAAAAGTGTTGGACTGGATCAAGAAATGTAATGACTTTAATGAATATTTAGATCCTGAATATCTACCCACAGTTATTATACCAAAGAAGTGGGAACCTGGAATGTCACAGGGTGGTGGATATATACATGATAAGATCAGGCCAATTATGTTAGTGACAGGACATAACATTACATCACATAGAAATTATTTAAAAGAAGTTGAACTTGCTGATATGCCTGGTGTGATAGATGGTATCAATGCAGTACAAAGTACAATGTATAAAATCAATAAAGATATTTTATATGTAGCTGAGACTATTTATGATGATGATAAATTTAATCAGGGATCTCCAATAGTTACAAAAGCACATATGGATTTACCAAACAAACCTCATGATATAAATACAAATCCAAAAGCATTAAGCAAATGGAAATCAGAGGCTACGATCATTCACACACTTAATGCAAAACTTAAATCAAAAAGATTACAAACATCTAAGATCTTACATGTAGCAAGGGAGTATATGGACTTTGATCAAATAGGATTTCCCTGTAACTTGGATTTCAGATCCAGGTTGTATTATGTACCGGCATTTTTGAATCCCCAGGGTAATGATCTTGCTAAATCATTATTGAAATTTTCTAAAAAGAAACCAATAGGTGCAAATGGTTTTAAATGGTTATGCATACATATGGCTAATTGTTATGGATACGATAAAGTCAGCCTGGATGACAGGATCAAGTGGGTTGAAGATAATCATTCTATGATCATGAGTTGCAGCCAAGATCCGCATCAGGATAGATCTTGGATCCATGCTGATAAACCATTTCAGTTTTTGGCCGCATGTTTTGAATACGATAAAGTCAAACAACATGGCCTGGAATATGAATCTAATTTACCAATACATGTAGATGGATCTTGTAATGGCCTTCAGCACTTTAGTGCAATGCTGAGAGATGATGATGGTGGGATTGCAACTAATCTCACAGATACACAAACACCGGAAGATATTTATCAAATCGTATGCGATAAAGTTATAGAAAAATTAAAACAAAGTAATGATCTATTAGCACAACAATGGTTAGAATTTGGAATTGATCGTAAGGCGACAAAGAGATCAGTCATGGTATTACCATATGGTGGTACGAGATTCTCATCAGTAGAATTTATTGATGAATATTTATCAGATCGTGTAGCTAAAGGTGAACACATGCCTTTCGATAATCGTGGTGAGGCCTGTAAATATTTAGGTTATCTGATCTATGATTCTATAGGTGATACTGTAAGTAAAGCTAGAGAGGCAATGGCCTGGTTACAGGAAATTGCAAAACTTATTGCTAAACTTAATGCACCAGTAGAATGGGAAACACCATTAGGCTTTCCGATCAGACAAGCATATTACGATACAACTGATCTTGTTGTTAGAACTAAAATGATGGGAAGAATAAGAGTTAGATCTACAACAGATAAGATCAATAAAAGAAAACAAGCAAATGGTATTAGTGCAAATTTAATACATAGCCTGGATGCTACATGTTTATATTTATGTATAGATCATGCAAGATCCAAAGGTGTTACGAGTTTTGCAATGGTACATGATAGTTATGGAACTCATGCATGTGATGTAGATGCAATGGGTGAATCTGCGAGAGCAGCATTTTTAGAATTATATGGTAGCAATGATCCATTAGAAATGTTGAGAGATCAACTGATCAAATTGTTACCCGAAAAAGAACACACCAAGATACCACCATTACCTGAGAAGGGAAATTTGAACCTGGAAGAAATAAGAAAAGCTAAATACTTTTTCTGTTAATTTTTTTTTGTTCAGCTATCCACTTGTGTAATGCTAATAATAACAATGGAGCAATGCCAATGGCAAAATATAGAAGAGAGACTACACCTGAAGGAGTAGCATACTATCCCTGGTTATCAAAACCTGATGTCAAATTTCAATCTGATAAAGGTGGTAGTTATAGTTGTAATGTTTTTGTAGATACTGAAGATGCAAAACCATTAGCTAAAATAATAGATAAAACAATTAGTGAATATCAAACATTAATTGAAAATACAGAAGGTAAAAAATTATCATTGAATGATAAACCTTATGTAGCACATGGTGATCCTAAAGATAAAAATAAAATAATACCGCAAGGTAAAGTTATGTTTAAGATCAAACAATATGGGTTGTTAGGTGGTAAACCTTTCAGGCCAATAGTTGTAGATGCTAAAGGTAAACCAATGCTAGATAACAATGGAGATAACATAACAGTATTTGGTGGATCTAGGGTTAAAGTAGCATTTGATTTATTTACATACAATGTAGGTGGGAATATAGGTGTCTCACTTAAACTTGTAGGTGTCCAAGTAATTGAACTCCAAGATTCTGCTGAACCTGATATTAGTAAATTAGGTTTTAAAGAAGAGAAAGGTTATGAACATAGCCAGGAAGATCTAACTTTTGCAGCAGAGGAAAAATCAAGTGAGCAAAAAGAAAAAACAGACAACGACTTCTTATAAGTTTAGATCAGGACTAGAGGAACATGTAGCTGATCAACTGGATCAGCTAGGTGTTTCATTTGAATATGAAACATTAATAATTAAATTTATTAGGCCTTCTAAAATGCACCGCTACACACCTGATTTTATTTTACCTAATAAAATTATTATAGAAACTAAAGGAAGATTTTTAACTAAGGACAGGCAAAAACATTTATTAGTAAAGAAACAAAATCCTGATCTTGATATTAGATTTGTATTTTCTAATCCAAATCAGAAGATCAGTAAAACAAGCAAGACTACATATGCAATGTGGTGTGAATCAAAAGGATTTTTATATGCAAAACAAACAATACCAACGACATGGCTTAAAGAAAAAAGTAGGCCTAAAGAAAAGATTAAAAACTAAAACGATACAAATTGATTCTAGTAATACACCTGATCATTTGGATGTAACAGTCCAACAGATCCATGCACAGAATAGTCATAAAGGAATACTAGGACACAAAGATCATTTCATTATTACTCTAGATGGGAAAGTTAATCCTGGTAGATCAGAAGATGCTATTGGTTTCAATACTGATCAAACAACACTATCAGTTTTAGTTATTGGTAAAGATAATTTTTCAACTTTACAAAGTGCTGCATTAAAAAAATTAATTGTGAAACTCAAAGATAAATATGGGATGTCATTAACAATAAAAAATAATACAAACATAGAAAAAATATGAAAAAAGAATTTGAAGGTGATTTAATTGTACCGGTATCCGGTGGGAAAGATTCTACTGTTGCATTAATTTTAGCGATAGAAAATTATCCAAATAAAAATATTATACCGCTACATTACTATACCGGTTGGGATCACCCTACTACTTATAAATATTTAGATTATTTATCAGAGAAAACTAATTTAAAAATAGAACATACACACATTGATAAATACCCAACTATGATGGATGTAATAGAACATCAATTAAAAAATGGTAAACATTTCCCACATAGACAAGCAAGATATTGTACTAGAACATTCAAAAGAGATGCAGTTAGATTGTGGTTTAAAGCTAATGGATTTTATGATAATCGTAAGGCTCAATGTTGGTTAGGCATAAGATCAGATGAAAGTTATCAGAGGAAAAAAAAATATGGTGAACTCGATTCTAACGAAATACATAGCTACAAAGATGTTTTTCCGGATACTCCGAAGTGTATAGATAAAAATATAAAATTAAGATTCCCAATTATAGATTGGAGTACCCAAGATTGTTTCGATTATATAAAAAATTATGGTTGGAAAATTAATGAGTTATATGATGAAGGATCTAAAAGAGTTGGGTGTTATCCATGTCTATTAGCTAGTAAGAAAAGACAAACTGAAGAGTTTAATACTGAATTTGGACAACAACAATTAAAATTTATAAAAAATTTAGAAGATAAATATGGAAAAAAATATGAAATGTATGATGAAGATCAGGGATCTTGTGAAATATGCAACATATAAACCAGGAAGATAGCACATTTGTTACTCATGAATCATGTCCAAGCTGCGGATCCAAAGATAATTTGGCCAGGTATTCAGATGGACATGCATATTGTTTCGGATGTGGATACAGGGAGAAGGGAGAAGGTGATATGAAATCAGTTGATGATAATGAAGTTTATCAAACAAATGAACAGATTGATGATCTAGAATATAAAGCAATAAAATCTAGATCACTTACATTAGAAACTTGTAAAAAATATGGATACAAAATTGGATCATTTAAAGGTGAGTTAGTACATGTAGCTACTTATGATAAAGGCACATGCAAATTAAGATTTAAAGATAAAAGATTTTCATGGATAGGTGATTCTAAATCTGTTGGTTTATATGGTGAGCATTTATATAGATCCAAAGGAAAAAGAATTACGATCACTGAAGGTGAGATAGATTGTCTATCAATCTCCCAGGTATATGGTAATAAGTGGCCAGTAGTATCATTAAAAAATGGTGCCAATGCAGCAGTCAGAGATATTTCTAGATCATTAGAATTTCTATCAGGATTTGAGGAAGTAGTAATTTGTTTTGATCAAGATGATCCAGGACTAAAAGCTGCAAGATCAGTAGCAGAATTGTTTGAGCCTGGTAAAGCAATGATTACTAGACTACCAATGAAAGATGCTAATGAAATGCTGGTGGCTGGTAAGACTAAAGAATTATTAGACTGTTTATGGGATGCAAAGATCTATAGACCGGATGGTATTGTAGATGCATATGATCTATTGGATGATGTTTGTAATAAACCAAAAGTAGATTCTATATCTTACCCATTCAAATCAATAAACATTCTTACTCATGGATTACGAAAAGGTGAATTACTTACAGTCACTGCTGGTACTGGTATAGGTAAGTCTCAATTTTGTAGAGAGTTAGCATATCACTTGATCAAAGAAAATAAAAAGATAGGATACATTGCACTCGAAGAAAATCTAAGAAAAACTGCTGAAGGTTTAGTCAGCCTGGATATGAATACACCATTACATATTGCTGCTGAAATAGATAAGAAAAAAGTTGCACAATCATTTGATAAATTATTTAAGAATAACAATGTACTTTTTTATAATCACTTTGGATCCCTAGAATATAATAATTTAATTTCTAAAGTTAGATACTTAATCAAAGCAATGGGATGTGAATATATTGTATTAGATCATATCTCAATCGTAGTATCAGGCCTGAAAGATGGTGATGAAAGAAGATCTATAGATAATGCAATGACAGGATTAAGATCCTTAGTTGAAGAGACAGGTGCTGGATTAATCTTAGTAAGTCATTTAAAAAGACCGGCCAATGAACGAGGCCATGAGGAAGGTGCATCAACATCTTTATCACAACTTAGAGGATCAGCCGGTATCGCACAGTTATCAGATATGGTTATAGGCCTGGAACGAAATCAACAATCAACAGATAAAAATAATCAAACAACAGTAAGAGTATTAAAGAATAGGTTTAGCGGAGAAACTGGAGTGGCTTGTCAATTAAAATATAATTCTACCACCGGTAGATTAACTGAGTTATTTAATGAATTATGATAAAGAATTTAAAACATATGAAGATTACATTAGATATTTATGCAGAGGTGCGATTACACAAATCGAAGTACATGGAAAAAAAATGGTAACAATATCAGTTAGAGATGAAACAGAAATGGAAGAAGTATCATTAAGATTATGGACTATATATGAAGATAGAGATGATGTTGATATTTTTTTTGAAATAAAAAACATACATTAATATATGACTAGCACAAAACATTTAATACATAGGACATTAGATATTGGATCCGGTTTGTTAGTATCTCTACTAATTCAAATTTTAATTTTTCCTTTATATGAAATACATATAGAGATTTGGGAGATGCTACATTTATCCATAATATTTATGGTAGTAAGCATTATAAGAAGTTATATATGGAGTAAATATATTTTTAAATACAAATGAAATACATATTAGATTTAGAATGTGATAATTTTTTAGATAAAGTTACTAAGATCCATTGCATAGTTATGAAGGATATAGAAACTAATGAGATCTATACTGATCTTGATCAATGTTTAGATCTTTATCAAAAAGCAGAACTTATAATTGGCCACAATGTTATGGCCTTCGATTGTAAAGTTATAGAAAAAATAACAAACATAAAAACCCAGGCTGAATTATTTGATACATTAATTGCTGCAAGATTAATTTGGTCACACATAAAAGAATATGATTATAAAAATATTCATACAGGATACCCACAAAAATTAGTAGGCCGCCAAAGTTTAGAGGCCTGGGGTTATAGATTAAAATTAAATAAAGGCAAACCACCTAATGAGTGGGATGTGTTTACTGAAGAGATGTTAGAGTATTGTATTTTAGATGTCGAAGTAACTCATGTTTTATATAAAAAGATTTTAGAAAAAGATTATTCTAAAGAGGCATTAGATCTTGAACACAATGTCCAAGATGCATGTGTAAGCATGATGACAAGTGGTATTGAATTTGATACTACGAAAGGTAGAGAATTATATAGTGAACTATCTGATGAACGATCTAAATTAGAAAAACAATTATCAGAATATTTCCCACCTTGGGTAGAGGAAGAAGAATTTATACCTAAAGTAAATAATAAAACTAGAGGATACATAAAGGGTAAACCATTTATAAAAAGAAAAACTGTAGACTTCAATCCTAATTCTAGAGATCACATAGCAATGAGATTAAAAGCACAACGAGGATGGATACCTACAGAGTTTACACCTGATGGTAGGCCTAAAGTAGATGATAGTATTTTAGCTGGATTAGAATGGAGTGAGGCTAAGTTTTTGGCCAGGATGTTTATGATCCAAAAAAGATTAGGGCAACTAGCAGAAGGAAATAATGCCTGGTTAAAATTAGAAAACAAAGGAAGGATCTACAGTACGATCAATACAAATGGAGCAGTCACTGGAAGAGCAACCCATGCTAATCCAAACCTGGCACAAGTTGTAGGTGTTCATGCAGAGTATGGAGATAAATGCAGAGAACTTTTCCGAGCAAAAGAAGGGTGTCTTTTAGTTGGTGCTGATATGTCACAACTTGAATTAAGAATGTTAGGCCATTACATGCATCCATATGATGATGGTGAATATGCAAATGATGTTGTCAATGGAGATATACATACCAGGACATTACAAGCATTAGAACTTAAAGCAAATCAAAGACCATTAGCAAAGAAATTTATTTACACATTTTTATATGGTGGTGGTGCTAAAAGAATTGGTGAGACAATGAATAAGTCAGCAGCCGAAGGTAAACAATTAAGAGATATGTTTTTAAAAAAGATTCCAGCATTAAATATGTTAATCAAAGATGTTCAATCAGCAGCAGAAGTTAATGGTGATATTAAAGCATTAGATGATCGTAGAGTATTTGTTAGATCTACACATGCAGCATTAAATTGTTTATTACAATCATCCGGTGCAATCGTATCTAAATACTGGATAGATAATTTAAGACAACATTTATGTGAAGATATAAAACTTGTTGGATGGATACATGATGAAGTGATCTTAGAAGTAAAAGAAGATCTTGCAGATCATGCAAAGCAAATAGTTATCCAGGCCATTGAGGACATAACAGATCGTATAGGATTAAGAGTACAACTAACAGGAGATAGTCGCATTGGTAGAAATTGGAAAGAGATCCATTAATAATATAGGTAGAAGTTTTATATGTTTACCATTATCAGGAAGGATTTTGAAAAAAGGTGATAAGCATAATGGTTTATTTTTTGTTGGCATTGTACCTAATAAAAATAACCCAAAAGAAAAATGGTGTACTTCGGATGCCTGGTTTCATTTAAACATAAGAGAGGCTAGAAGAGCAGCATTAAAAAGATCATTAAAAAAAGGAATTGAATTTAATGTAACTGTAGATTATTTAAAATCTATTTTTCCTAACGATTCCTTATGTCCAATATTTAATTGTGAAATGACTTTTTGTAATACAGACAAATCTAATTCAGCGAGTTTAGATCGCAAAGATTCTGATCTTGGATATCTAGAAGGTAATGTCCAATGGATATGTACTAAAGCAAACATTTTAAAAAACAATGCACACCCTTATGAGCTATTAAGATTAGCAAATTACACAGTAAAACAATTAAAGGAAATACAAAATGCCAAAAAGTAAATTATTAATAGATGGTGATATTATCGCCTATCAAATATCAAGTCAGATAGAAGAACCAGTACACTGGGGTGGAGATCAATGGACACTTCATAGTGATTTTGGTTTAGCTAAAAAAACATTTGAAGATTATTTACTTACATTAAAAGAAAATTTATATCTATCAGATATATTAATTTTTCTAAGTGATCGTAAGGAAAACTTTAGAAAAACTTTATCTGAAGATTATAAAGGTAATAGATCAGGTAAAAGAAAACCATTATGTTTATTTGAAATGTTTGAATGGTTAAAATCAGAACACAATGCAATAGTAGAACCTAGACTAGAGGCTGATGATTTATTAGGTATTTATTCTACTAATCCTGAATATAAGAATAGTATTGTAGTGTCATTAGATAAAGATCTTAAAACTATACCAGGGAAACTATCACCTGATGGATCTAATATTTATAAGATTACAAAACCCCAGGCCATTTACAATCATGCAATACAAATATTAACTGGAGATGCTACAGATAATTATCCTGGGTGTAAGGGTATAGGAGCTAAGACTGCTATGAAATTATTACAACCAGTCGAAGGATCTAAAACTATGGATTCATATTGGCCTATAATATTGAACTCCTTTACTAAAGCTGGATACACCGAACAAGATGCAATTACACAAGCAAGAATAAGTTACATACTACAATGGAAAGACTATGACTTTAAAACTAAAAAAATCAGAGCCTGGAAACCAGGATGCAATTAACCCATCACATTACAATACAGGTGATGTTGAATGTATATATGCAATTAAATCATCAATGTGTCATGAAAAATTCTGTGGGTATCTTAAAGGATCCATACAAAAATACATTTGGAGATATGAAAAGAAACATGCAGATCCTACAGAATGTTTAAATAAAGCTAAATGGTATTTAGAATTTTTGATTGCTGAAGAAGAAGATCATATTAAAAGTGCATGTTTAGATAATAAATCATGAGTATTCTAACTAAAAAAGAAACAGATCTACCTAATACTACAGAAGATCTAATTAAATATTTAGATAAAACATATCCTACTAGAACACCACAACCAAGTGAAAGTCTTAGTGAGATAATGTACCGATCAGGACAACGATCAGTCATTGATTTTTTAAAACAAAAACTAAACGATAACGAGGTATGAATATAGATGTGTAGATCAAGCAGACCGGCACCGCCACCGCCACCACCACCAGCACCTGTACCAATGAATACAGTTGCAGCAGTATCTGAACAGATACCGGAACTAGATTTAGCTATTGAATCAGATAGCGATAAAGCACTAAAGAAAAAGAAAGCTAAACGAGCTGGTAAAAAATCATTGAGATCTGATATTTCTATGACTGGAACATCAGACTTAAATATACCTAACTAAAGGACATTAAATGGCAGCAGAAAATATTAAAAAATTATATGCAAAACTAGAGACTAAGAAAGAGCAGTTTGTTGATCGTGGTCGAGAGTGTTCAGAGCTAACAATATCTTCATTGTTACCGCCTGAAGGATTCTCTAACTCATCTGATCTTTATACACCTTATCAATCAATCGGTGCAAGAGGTGTAAATAATCTAGCTAGTAAATTATTATTATTACTGTTGCCACCTAATGAACCATTCTTTAGATTGACTACAAGTAATAAGATCAAACAAGAATTAGAAGAAGATCAAGAATTACAAACAGAAGTAGAAAGATCCCTGGCTAAGATCGAAAGGGAAGTTATGAGATTCATAGAAGAATCAGCACTTAGAGTGTCTTTGTTTGAAGGATTAAAACATCTATTAATTACTGGTAATGTATTAATATCACTACCTAAAAATAATCAGATGAAGATTTATAGCATTAATCAATATGTTGTAGATAGAGATGCTGATGGTAATTTAATGCAAATTATTATTAAAGAATCTATATCACCTAAATCTTTAGATCCTGAGATCAGAGAGCAATGTCAATTAGATGGTGAAAAAGATTCAGATGTTGATTTATATACAAGTATATCTAAAGAAGTTGATGGTAAATTTCATGTCTATCAATGTTGTAATGAAATAGTATTACCTTCAAGTATAGGTAAATATAAAGAAGAAGATTTACCATTCATGGCATTAAGAATGGTCAGAGTTGATACTGAAAGTTATGGCCGATCTTATGTAGAGGAATTTCTAGGTGATCTTAAATCTTTAGAAGGTTTATCTCAATCACTATTAGAATCATCAGCAGCATCAGCCAAAGTTGTATTTATGGTAAAACCAAATGCAGTTACTAAGAAACGAGATCTAGTTGAATCTGCAAATGGAGATATCATTGTTGGACATAGAGATGATGTCACTACATTACAAGCTGAAAAACAATATGATCTCCAGGTAGTAGAAAGAGTTATAAATACTTTAACTGAAAGATTATCATTTGCATTTTTATTACAATCAGGTGTGATCAGAGATGCTGAAAGAGTAACCGCAGAAGAGATTAGAAAATTAGCTAACGAATTAGAATCATCACTGGGTGGTTTATATTCATTACTGTCACAAGAATTTCAAGTACCTTTAGTTAATCTATTAATGAAAAGATTAGGATCTAATGGATCCATTCCTAAATTACCTAAAGGTAGTATTAGTCCAGTGATCATAACTGGTGTTGCAGCATTAGGCCGAGGCAACGATCTAGCAAAACTTAGAGCATTTCTAGAAGATGTAGGTGCATTAGCACAGATCAATCCCCAGGCCACACAAATGTTAAACATTAATGATCTAATTATGAGGATCGCTACATCACATGGAATAGATACAGAAGGATTGTTAATAGATCAGGAAACGATTGATGCACAAAATCAACAAGCACAACAAGATCAAATGGCACAACAAATTACACAGGGTGCAACTCCAGCAGTAGCATCCGGAATGGTTCAAGGGATCCAGGAAGGTACATTAGATCCACAAGCAATAACACAAGGTATGCAAGGTATGATGGGAGAGCAATAGATGGTAGAGCAAGTCGTAATAAATAAAGAAGAACCAGTAGATCCAGCAACACAGGAAACTACTGCTGAAACAACTACTGAAGAAGTAGTAGCTGAAGATCAACAAGTCGAGGCTGGTGAAAAGATCTTAGGTAAATTTGAAACACAAGCAGATTTAGAAAAAGCATATAAAGAATTAGAATCTAAAGTTGGCCAGGCCAAAGAAGATCCTAAACAAGATCAAGGTTTAGAAATTCAAGAGACTGCTGAAAAAGCAGTTGAGGCTGCTGGATTAGATATGTCACAACTTGAACAGGAATTTGCTGATAATGGTGAGTTAAGTGAAAAATCTTATGAGCAATTAGAATCGCAAGGCATATCAAAAGATATTGTAAATAATTATATTGAAGGCCAACAAGCAAGAGCAGTACAAATAGAAACTGAAATAAAAGATATAGCCGGTGGTAAAGATGGATATAATGAAATGATCGCCTGGGCAAAAGAATCTTTAAGTCAGGAAGAAATATCTGCTTATAACCGAGTGGTTAATGGTAGAGATCTTGATGCAACTAAAATGGCGGTTCAAGGATTGAAAGCTAGAATGGGTACTGATGCTGAACCTAATCTAGTTAGAGGTAAACCAGCATTATCACAAGAACAGTTTACATCAGTAGCACAAGTAACTGCTGCAATGTCAGATCCAAGGTATGCCAAGGATCCAGCATTTAGACAGGAAGTACAGGCTAAGATCGAAAGATCAGATGTATTCTAATTATTACATTCCAACTTATTGGAAGTAGTAAGACCGGACAATAAACTAAAAAGAAATAACTTGATCTTCTGCGGAAGGTAATCTTGCTGAAATATTTTTAGATAAAGTCGGTTGATTAATTTTAACCATTTTATTTAGGAGATAAAAACAATGGCAAACTCAAACCCGGCTAGTATCGGTAGAGCCAATGCTAGTGGATCCGAAGATGCATTATTTTTAAAAGTATTTGCTGGAGAAACTATCACTGCTTTTGAAAGATCTAGCGTAACAGAAGGCCACGAAATGGTCAGATCTATTTCATCAGGTAAATCAGCTACCTTCCCAGTAATGGGTAGAACAACTGCTGCTTACCACACACCTGGTGCTGAGATCCTTGGAACAGATGTCAATCATTCAGAGGTTGTCGTAACAATCAATGATCTACTTGTATCATCTGCTTTCTTATCAAACATTGAAGAGGCAAAAAATCATTGGGATGTTAGATCA
>MDSV01229649.1_pt1 | contig 26179 bp, 25 predicted proteins | sample 810851 | NCBI WGS metagenome assembly MDSV01 (sample SAMN05326640, study PRJNA326480) | marine metagenome | isolation source: seawater | place: Atlantic Ocean: North East | collected 2012
AAGTCTTTTTATGGTTTTCATTATCCATAAAAACTACTTTTGTCTTGCTTTAAATTTTGGATTAGTTTTATTAATAACGTAGACTCGACCTCTTCTTCTCACTAATTTAGAATTTAAGTCTCTTTTTTTTATTGATTTTAACGAACTTTTAATTTTCATAATTATAATTTTTTCTGAATTAGATAGCCTGGCAACGTCCTACTCTTCCATGTCTTAAGACAAAGTACCATTGGCGCTACAGGGCTTAACTTCCGAGTTCGGAATGGGATCGGGTGTTACACCTATGCAATAATCACCAGGCAAAGCATATATAGTTTTACTTTTTCTTTTTGTAAAGAGATAGTTTGTTATAAATTTACGAAAATAGGTAATTATTTAGGGATAATAAATAAATATTTCATCAGAATTTTGTTTATTTATAATTTTTTAGTGAGTATTTAAATAATTACTAAATGATAAAATTTTTTAAAAAATTTTTGAGATATCTACTTGATAATCTAACGAAAAAGAAAATAACAAAAATTATTCAAAATAATCAGGAATTTTTTATTGAAACTAGAGATAAGCTGGGAGAGGAATGGAATTTAATTAATAATTATGAATATTCAGAATTTCAAATATTTAAAAGTCTTGTAAAAAGCGAGAAAATTAAAAATGTTTTTTATTTTGGTGCTCACCAATGTGTAATTCCAATCAAAATTCATAAAATTTTTCTTAAAGATAGTAATTTTTTTTGTTTTGAAGCAATTAAAAAAAAATTTTTTAATTGGGAGTGAAAATATAAAATTAAATAAATGTGAAACAAAAATTAAAGTATTTAACGAAGCCATATCAATAAATGTAGGTCATGATTATTTTGACTCAATAAGTTTAAATTCATACAAAACAGATAAAAGTTTTTTTTCATCTAAAGTAAAATCCTTAGATTTAGAATCAATAATTACAAAATATGGTAAGGGGGAACTTTTATATTTTGATATTGAAGGTCTAGAAGGAAGAGTTATTGAAAAAAGTATAAATTTTTTAAAATCTTGGAAAAATAATTTATTTGTTGAGGCACATGGAACTGATTTTACAAAAAGATACGATTATACAAATAAAAAATTATTTAAGTTACTTACTGATAATGGATACAAATTTTATAAACTTAAAGATGATTATCAAGAAAATGTTGATAAATTTATTGAAATAAACGATCAAGATCAAATACCAGAAAAAAGATTTTATTTTTTTGCACACAATTAATTGAAAGTTTATTTTTTGTTAAATTAATTAAATCTTTGCAAATGAAAAAAATTAAACTAAAAACTGAAATAAAATTTTATGAAAACATTTTATAATCAAGACGATATATCTGAAATTGTTAATAATCTGAATATTGAAATAAAATCTATAAAAAATAAAAATATTTTGCTTTTAGGTTACAACGGTTTTTTAGGAAAATATTTTGTTAAAATTTTTGACCAAATAATATCTGATAAAAAAATTAATTTTAAAGTTGATTGTTACGATAATTATATTTCTTCATCAAATTTAAATAGACAAAAAATTGTTAATAAAAATAAAATTAAATTTCATAAAGGTAATGTTTCAAATTATAAATTTAGAAAAAAATATGATGTCATTATTTTTTTAGCAGGAATAGCAAGCCCATTTATTTATAAAAAATTTCCATTAGAAACACTATCTGTTTCTTACGATGGTGTATTAAATCTTTTAAAGAAGGCCAGAAAAGATAATTCTAAATTTATATTTTTTAGCTCTAGTGAAATTTATGGTAACCCTGATATAAAAAATCTTCCTACTAAAGAAAGCTATTATGGAAATGTAAATTCATTTGGTCCTAGATCATGCTATGATGAAGGGAAAAGAGTTGGTGAAACTTTGTGTTATATATTTAAAGAATATTATAATTGTAGAGTAAAAATTATCAGACCTTTTAATGTATTTGGTCCTCTTATGGATAAAAATGATTATAGAATTATCCCCAACATTGTGAAAAAAATTCATTCAAAAAAAAATATTCAAATTCATGGTGATGGGAGGCAAACAAGAACTTTTTGTTACATAACGGACGCAATAACAGGTTTTATGAAGGTGATATTTAGAAAAAGTAGTAATTTAATATATAATGTTGGTAATCCAAATAATGAAATAAGTATGATTAATTTAGTTAAATGCTTTGATAATATCCTAAATAAAAAAAATAAATTTTTACTGATCTCATATCCTAATCACTATCCAGCTGATGAACCAAGGCGTAGGTGCCCTGACATAAGTTTGGCTATAAAAGATTTAAAATATTCACCTAAGATTACAGTAAAAGATGGAATTCGAAGGGTTCTTAAATTTAATAAAATAATCCAATAATAGTGATTAAAAAAAAACAAATAATAATCTTTGCTTATGGTTTTATGGGCAGGTTTGTTTATGAAAGTTTTTTAAAATCAAAAAATTTTGAAGTTAAAGGAATTATTTTACCAAATAATCACTCAATTTATACAACAAGTATTGATAAAAAAAAGATTCCAAAAAAAATAAAGATTTTAAATAGTGATAATAAAGAAAAAATTTATAATTTTATAAAATTACTAAAACCAAATTTAATTGTAGTTTCAACTTTTAACAGAATATTAAGTCCTAAAATACTAAATCTTTCAAACTTTATAAATATTCACCATGGAAAGCTTCCAAAACAAAAAGGGAGAGCAAGTATTAATTGGGCTTTGATTATGGGGAGAAACTGTATTTACATAACAATTCACGAAATTAATTCACAATTAGATGCTGGTAAAATCATTAAACAAGTTAAATTTAAAATTAACTCAAATGATAATTACTTGTCTTTACAAAAAAAAATCAACGTTTTTTTAAAATTAAAAATATCAAAAATTCTCAGTATTTATTTAAACAATAAAACAAAACTTAAAAATAATAATAAAAATAATGAAACATGGAATTGTAGTAGAAATCTTGAGGACGGAATGATTAATTTTTTTAACAAAAGATCAAAGGTAATAAATTTAATTAAAGGATTAAAAAATGAAAAATTTGGTGCTTTTTGTTTTTTAAAGCAAAATAAAATTACTATTTTAGATGCAAAAATTAGTAATAAAAAATTTGAAGGAATAATTCCAGGTAGAATAACTAAAATTCACAAAAATGGTTCAATAGAATGTTTGTGTTCTGACGGACCAATAATAATAAATAAAATAAAATTTAAAAAGAAATTGGTAAAACCATCTTTTTTAATTAAAAGTACAAGAGACACTTTGCTTAATGACTAAAAAAATAATACCCTTTGTAGATCTTTTTAGAACAAATAAAAAATATGAGGGAAAGTTTTTAAAAATAACTAAAAAAACAATTAAATACTCAAATTTTATAAAAGGTAAAAATAACTCATTGCTTGAAAAAGCAATTTCAAAAATTTTTAAACGTAAATATGTATTAACGGTAAATTCTGGAACTGATGCACTTTTAGCAGCAGTAAAATCTCTTAATTTAAAAAAAAATGATGAAGTAATAATGACATCAAATACTTGGATTAGTGCTGCTTATGCTGTTGCCCTGAATAATTTGAAACCTGTATTTGTTGATATTGATGAGGATAGTTTACAAATGGATATTAAATCTTTTAAAGATAAAATTACTAATAAAACCAAAGGGTGTATAATTACTCATCTTTATGGTTTCCCAAACAAAATGGATGAAATTGTAAAAATTTGTAAAAAATATAAAATAAAAATTATTGAAGATTTAGCCCAATCACACTTAGCATCTTATAAAAAAAAACTTGTTGGAACTTTTGGAGACATTTCAATATTAAGTTTTTACCCAAGTAAAAACTTAGGGGCTTTAGGCGATGGGGGTGCTGTATTAACAAATAAAAAAAATTTATTTAATCGATCTAAAATATTTTTAAATTATGGATCATTAGATTTTAGAGATCCAAATCATAAATCAGTAGGTATTAACTCTAGAATGGATGAATTACAAGCTGCTTTTCTTATTGAAAAATTAAAAAATCTTAAAAAAGATACGGAGGACAGAATCAAACTAGCAAAAATATATAATGATTACTGTGATCAACTTGGAATAAAAAGACTTGTTACAAAAGAAGGATTTAAAAATGTGTATCATTTATATCCAATAATTATAAAAAACAGAAATATAATAAAAAAAAAATTAGAAAAAAACAGTATTAACACTCAAATTCATTATAAAATACCCATTCATCAACAAACAGCTTTTAAGTATTTAAAGTATAAACAAAACTCCCTTCCAATAACTGAGAAAATATCAAAAAAAATTTTATCACTACCTTTTTTTGTGGGAATAACAAATAACGAAATCAAACAGATATTTAAAATCCTTAAACAAATAATTTAATTATTATTTTAAATTTTTTTTAAATTTTTTTATAAAATCAGATCTGTAGAGCTCTCTAATATTAATACAATATTTAAAAATATTGTTGTTTTTTTTTATTTCCTCAAACATATTCCATGCAAAAACTATCACGCACTCTTCCTTACTAATAGATTTCTTTGCAATAATTTTAACACCAGTACCAGGAATATATTTTCCTTGTTTAAATGGATTATCATCAATTACATTTTTAACTTGCTTATCATTAATACCAAAATAGTTCATTGCTACAGTAGTTTTAGCTGATGCAGCATAACCATATATTTTTTTAAATTTTTTCTTAAGCCAAGTTATATTTTTAGATACATTAAATTTTATTTTATTTAAATCTTTTTGAAATTTTAAATATTTTTCTTTATTGGTAACTTGAAAAGCTTTTTCTTCATCTAAAACCTTTTTAACATTTTTGTTTACCTTTAATTTTAAATTTTTAGAGATATAAACTCTAATTGAACCTCCATGAGTATCTATTTTCTCAACATTAAATATTTTGCAATTATATTTTCTAATAAAGTTAATTATCGAGTTAAGGGTCCAATAATTTGTATGTTCATGATAAATATTATCAAAAGTATAATCTTTAATTGTTTTAAGAAAATATTGTACCTCAATAACTATTGTTCCAGATTTTTTAATTGTATTTTTCATTGACATAAATAATGAATCTAGATCATCATTATGGGCGAAAACATTTGATGCTAAAATTAAATCAGCTTTATTATTAAAATTAGAGGTGTTTTTTTTGTCAAAAAACCTATTAAGTGTTCTAATTCCTTGTTTTTTACTTTCAGCACATAATTTTTTTGATGGTTCAAAACCTAAAATATTATTAAACCCATGGTCTTTAAATGGTTTTAATCCTATTCCATCATTACTACCTACATCAATAATAAAACTACTTTTTTTAAGTTTAAAAAGATCAATGTATTTTTGGGCAGCTTCTTTAAAATGATTAATGAATTTTTCACTTATTGAGGATTTGTAAATATATTCAGAATATATTTTTTTGTAATTTGAAATTGTTGACAATTGAGCATTGTAACAATTGTTACAGATATTTATTTCTAGTGGAAAAAAATACTTATCTTTTTTTTTTGAGGTTATTAAATCATTTGGATTAGGTTGAAAACCTAGTGAAACAAATCGAAAAAAATCATTTTTGTTACAAACTCTACAATTGAATTTATAGTTATTAAGTAAAAAGTTTTTTTCACTATCATTAACTAACTGGTATGGAATTGTATGCGTTTTACCATAATTTTTATGTTCACGTTCACCACTTACTAAATTTAAAAAAATGCTATTTTTAGTAAAAACCATTGTATGTGCAACATTAGGTTCTGTAAAAATTAAATCACCTGGTTTTACTATATGAGTAATTTTTTTTGAATTTTGTTCTAATAAATCTTTATAAATACTAATATATTCTCCTTTAATGAGTAAACATTTCTGCTGCTGAACTGGATGATAATGATTAGATCTCATAGTTCCTTTTTTAGAGGTAATAGTTGCAATAAGATTAACTTTTTCTGAAAGTTTATAATTATTTATTTCCCCTCTTTTATCTATATAAGGGTCGCTTCCTCTAGTTATGTATTCGAGTAGCTTAATTTTTTTCATTTTAATAAATAAATTTCCTTCTATTAAGAATCTTATTAAAGATTTTTTTAAATATTTTTATTGTGTTTAAAATAAAAATTTTTAGATGCAAATTTATTTTTTCAGCATTATCAAGGTTATAAATTTTTCCATCATAATCATTGAAAATTTCTTGAAAATATTTTTCAGTTCTTTTAACAAAAATCTTATTTGAATAATAATCTTTATAAGTTTTATAAGCATTTTTTTTTATTTTTGACATCTTATTTTTGTTTAATTTGAGATACTTAATTGTTTTATCTACATTCTCTCTATTTACCTCAATATAATTTAATCCTTTTTTTAATCTATTTTTTTTTGCATAATAAATTTTATCACAAACCATTATACAACCATAATACATACACTCTAAATGTTTAATTAAAGGTATATCCATATCAGTAGTATCTGTTATCATAAAATGAGACTCAGACAAAAGTTTCAAATATTTTTTTCCAAAAAATTTTTTTTTATCTTTAATGTTATATTGATAGCCTGGATGATCCGCTGTAATAATTTTAAGCTCTTCTTGGACATAATTTTTTTTTAATACATTTTCAAAATATAATCTATTTGGATAAAATTTTATTTCTTTAGCACCCAAACTAACAAAATCATATTTTTTTTTATTTTTTTTCATATTTGGAATTTCGGGTATTGTTCTAACATAATTAAAAAATCGTACTTTTTTTTTCGTATAATCTGTTAAAAATTTTTCGTTAATTTCTGGTGGTGCATAATGATTTAAAACAATTGATAATACATTTTGAATATCATATTTTTTAAATATATATTCCCATTCATATTTATTTATTATCCAGAAATCACCTAGCAATAAAACCTTAGGAATTTTTACTCTATCAAGATTTATGGGAAAATAATCAAATTTTTTTTTTATAAAAATTTTTTGGTAAATGATCAAAATTATATTTTCCTAGTAAATCTTGCTGAGATTGACAAATAAATATCAAATCGAAATTAATTTTTTTTTTTTTGTATTTTTTTATAATTTCCAGAACATCATTGGTATCAAAATCATAACCTGGTCCCCAAAAAAAATATTTGAACTTACCTCTTTTAATAAGTTGCTGATGTTCATTGTATAAAGTTTCATAAGTCCACCCTTTTTGATTATGAGAAATAACTAAAATATTCATTTAATAAACAAAAATTAAGACACTTTTTTATGAATTTTATTCAATTCATAATTAATCATTACGTCTGCCAGCCTTGATAGATTAGTTTTTGGTGACCAATTTAAACACTTTTTTGCTTTTGAATAATCTCCTTTCAAGAAATGAACCTCAGCTGGTCTAAAATACTTTTTATCAATTTCTATTATTGTTTTTTTTTTATAAATATAAATCTCTTTTAAACCTTTCCCTTTCCATAATCCTTTAATTTTAAGTTTTTTTAAAACAAGATTAATAAAATTTTTTACTGAAATAGATTGGTTAGTTGCTAGAACAAAATCGTCTGCTTTTTTGTATTGTAATATTTCCCACATCCCCTCAACATAATCTTTTGCATAACCCCAATCTCTTTTTGAGTACAAATTTCCTAATTTTATTTTATTTCTTAAACCAAATTTAACGCTTACTAATCCATTTACTATTTTTTTTGTTACAAAATTTTCACTTCTCCAGGGTGACTCGTGATTAAAGAGTATTCCATTAGAGGCGAATATCTTATATGTATTTCTATACAATCTAGTTAAGTGATAACAATAAATTTTAGAAATTGCATAAACTGATTGAGGGTCAAAATTAGATTTTTCATCTAATGTTTTTTTTGAGTTATTTCCAAACATTTCAGAACTTGAAGCTTGGTAATATTTTATTTTTTTACTCATATTTAATAATCTAATTGTCTCCAATATGTTTAAACAACCATTTACTATTGAGGTAGTTGTATAAATTGGCTTTTGAAAAGAAATTCCAACGTGACTTTGGGCAGCTAAATTATAAATTTCTTTAGGTTTAACCTTTTTTATTATTTCAAAAACATTTAATGGATCAGTGACATCCCCATAATGCAATATCAAATTTTTTTTAAATTTTTTTTCTATTTTATCAATTCTATATCTATTAATTGCAGAAGTTCTTCTAACTACGCCATGAACTTTATATCCTTTTGAGAGAAGAAGATTGGCAAGATAGGAACCATCTTGACCAGTTATACCAAATATAATAGCAATTTTCATATAAATTTTATTGTTTATACTCTGTATTATTTTAAATTTCTAATTATAAGAATAGTAAAAAAAATATAAATGAAAAAAAAATTCACATCAAATAAAAGTTTTGGCATTTTACTATTCAGTGTATTGCTAATATTTCATGTCATTTTTTTTAGATTCAATTATTCAATAATTTTACCTATTTCTACATTAATCTTACTTTTATCATATTTAAAACCTAGTTTTTTTGAGTATCCAAAGGAAATCTGGATCAGATTTGGTGTAATTTTAGGAAAATTTCTTAACCCAATAGTTTGCTTAATATTATACTTCTTAGTGATAGGAATTACAAAATTAGTATTAGATTTATTTATGAAGAAATTAATTCAAAAAAAATCTAACTTAAAACTTAAAAGTAATTGGATTGTAAGAAAGGATGAGTCGTATTTAAACTTAGATAATCAATTTTAATTATGGATTTTATTAAAGAACTATTAAAATTTATGATCGTTAGAAAAAAATATTGGCTTTTTCCAATGATAATAATTTTTTTAATATTCGGATCATTATTGATATTAACACAAGGCACAGTATTCGCGCCTTTTATATATACAATATTCTAAATTGACTTACATTTTAGGAATATCATCATTTTATCATGATAGTGCAGCATCACTAATTAAAGATGGAGAAATTATTGCTTGCGCTCAAGAAGAGAGGTTTACAAGAAAAAAACATGACAGTGCTTTTCCAAAAAATTCAATTGAATTTTGCCTCAAATTCGCAAAAATTAATTTAAGTGAAGTTGATTATGTGGTTTTCTATGAAAAACCTTTTCTTAAATTTGAAAGATTATTAGAAACTTATATATCTTTTTTTCCTTGGGGTTTAAAATCTTTCATACTTTCATTTCCTATTTGGATTAAAGAAAAATTATTTCAAAAAAAAATAATTATTGATGAGTTAAAAAAAATTGACAGTAAATTTAACAAATATAAATTAAAGTTTAGCGAACATCATCTTAGTCATGCTGCAAGTGCTTTTTTTCCATCATCTTTTAATAAAGCTATAATTTTAACTTTAGATGGTGTTGGTGAATGGACAACATCTTCAGTTAGTGTTGCGATAGATAATAAGATTAATATTAAAAAAGAAATACATTTCCCTCATTCATTAGGATTGCTGTATTCAGCTTTTACAAATTATTTAGGATTTAAAGTTAATAGTGGTGAGTATAAAGTAATGGGTTTAGCACCATACGGTAAACCAATTTACTATGAAAAAATTATTAAAAATCTGGTTGATATAAAAGATGATGGTTCTTTTTTTTTAGATCAATCATTTTTTGATTACGCAACTGGTTTAAAAATGATTTCAAAAAAATTTGAAAATTTATTTAAAAGAAAATTTAGAAGAAGTGATGAAAATCTAGATCAATTTCATATGGATATTGCAGCGTCTATACAAAAAGTAACAGAAAAAATTGTAATTAAAATTTGTAAAAATATTTATGATGAATATAAAATTGATAATTTATGTTTAGCTGGTGGTGTAGCATTAAATTGTGTTGCAAATGGAAAAATATTAAATAATACAGAATTTAAAGATATATGGATACAGCCTGCTGCAGGTGATGCTGGTGGTTCATTAGGTGCTGCACTAGCTTATTGGTATATTGTATTAAAAAATAAAAGAACTACAAAAACTGTAGATTCAATGAATGGATCTTATTTAGGTTCAGAATATTCAAATAATAAAATAAACTATGAATTAAAGAGATTAAATAGTGATTTTAAAAAGTTATCAGAAAATGACATAATATCTTTAACAGCTGAAAAATTGAAAGAAGGCAAATGTATTGGCTGGTTTCAAGGAAGAATGGAATTTGGACCTAGGGCTTTAGGTAATAGGTCAATAATTGCTGACCCAAGAAATTTTCAAATGCAGGAAATTTTAAATCGTAAAATAAAATTCAGAGAAAGTTTTAGACCATTCGCTCCTGCAATTCTTGAAGAACATCTTAATGAATATTACGAAAACGGCAAAATAAGTCCATATATGTTATTAGTTGATTTTATCAAAAATGAAAAAAGGAAAAATATTGATGAAACTGAATTTAATAAAAAGGTAGGAATCGAAAAATTAAAATTTGAAAGATCAGTAATTCCAGCTGTTACCCATTTAGACTTTTCATCAAGAATTCAAACAGTCAACGGTGCATATAATAAAAAGTTTTATAATTTAATTAAGTCATTCTATAATTTAACTAATTGTCCAATAGTTATTAATACTTCGTTTAATATAAGAGGTGAACCTATTGTGCAATCAGTTGAGGATGCATATAATTGTTTCATGGGAACTAATTTAGATATTCTAATTTGTGGTGATTTTTTTTTAGAAAAGGAAAATCAAAAAAACAAAAATAACTTTAATTATAAAGAAAAATTTGAGTTAGATTAAGGTGAAAAGATATAAAATTAATTTAATTAAATACTTTAATCTTTTCTTAACTTTCTTTTTTGGATTAGCTTTAATTTATTTAATATATAGATCAGAATTTCACAATGAAGGAAGTAAATTATATTATTATTGGAAATCTTATCTTATTTTTTCTTTTTTATTTTTATTTTCTATCTATATCTTTTTTATAAGCAAAGAGAAAAGAGAGAAAATTTTAATTATTTTTTATTCTATTATATTATCATTTTATCTTGTTGAATTTTTTTTAATAGTAAATTCTGGATATTTTACAAAACATTTTTTCTTTGATGATAGGACAAGATATGAAGTTTATGTTGAGGAAAAAAATAAGAATAAAAAAACTATTGTAAGTATTAACGCAAACTTTTTTAAATTTGATCATGATATAAAATTTTATCCTTTATCAAGCGTTTCAAATTTTAATACAATAAATTGTAATGAGAATGGTTATTATTCAAAATATTTCTCTGATAGATTTGGATACAATAATTCAGATAATTTATGGGAATTAGATAATTTTTCATTCGTTTTAGTTGGTGACTCCTACGCGCATGGTGCGTGTGTTAATTATCCAAATACAATTAGCGATGTTATTAATAATGTAACAAATAAAAGTATAATTAATTTAGGTTTATCAGGTAATGGGCCATTGCTTCAATATGCTAATTTAAAAGAATTTTTTAATTACAAAAAAGCAAAAAATACAATCTTTTTATATTACGAAGATAATGATCTTTCAGAGCTACAAGATGAATTAAACCACCCAATACTTAATAAATATTTTAAAGATGATAGTTTTATTCAAAATATATTTCAAAATCAAAAAATTACAGACAGAATGATAATTGAAAAATTTAATATTAAACTTCAAGAATTTCGATCAAATAAAGAAGATGGTTTTATAATCCCATCATTTTTTAAAATGCAAAATATTAGAAAAATTACGAAAAAATTTTTGGGAAAAAGAGAAGATTTTAAGATTATTAAATATGAAAATAATACTTTATTGTTATTTGATAAGTTATTGAAAAAGGTTCAAAAACTATCAAAAAAAAATAATTCAAATTTATATTTTGTCTATATTCCTGGCTATAATAGATTTACTAAAAATATTTTAGCTGAGGACACAAAACATCTTAATTATGAGGATGTAATTAAATCTGTGAATAAAAATGATATAATACTAATAGATTTTTACTCAAAAATGAATGAAATGAATGACCCTTTATCTCTTTATCCTTTTAGAGGTTTTGGTCATTTTAATGAAAAGGGTTATAAAATTTTAGCAGAATATATTCTTCAAAAAATTTCTTATAATTAAATGAATATTAACTTTTTTAAATTTAATATAATACACTTTCTAAGATACCTTTATTTAATCAAATTTAACAAATTTGAAATAGAAATAAATATTTTAAATAAATTAGTAAACAAAAATTCTACTTGTATAGATATTGGAAGTTGTCATGGATCATATACAAGAATATTATCCAATTACTCTAAAGAGGTTTATTCTTTTGAACCAGAAAAATCAAATTTTGAATATCTTACCGAAGTTTTAAATCAAAAAAATATCATATTAAAAAAACTTGCTTTATCAGACAAAGTTGGTTCAAATTTTTTGCATATACCTACTATAAAAGGTACAAAAAATACAGCTATGTCAAGCTTACTGGGAGATATTAAAAAAAAAAATATAAAATTCCAGAAAATTAAAACTGTGACCTTAGATTATTTTTTTAGAAATAAGAAAATCAAAAATTTAGATTTAATTAAAATTGATGTTGAGGGAGCTGAATATAAAGTAATTGAGGGTGGAAAAAAAGTTATTAAAAATTTTAAACCAATTATGATAATTGAGATTATGAAACAAAATTACTCCATAAAAAAAAATATTTTCAAACTTCTTAAAAAAAAAGGTTATTCATCTTTCTACTTATCTAGAAAGAATTTAAAACTTAAAGCTTGTGAATTTAAGGATTTATCTAAATTACAATCAAATATTAGAAAAAATAAAAAAAATAAAAATTTTTTTGATCAAAGTTACGTACAAAATTTTATTTTTGTACATCAAGAAAATATAAACAAATACAATTTTTTATTTAATTAATTCCCTTAAATAAAAATATAATAGATAAGTAAGTCCTCCTACCCATTCTTTAACAGAAAGTTTTGAACTTCCTTTTGTTCGATACTTTTGTATCCCACTTAATTCTTTAATGATAAAATTATTTTTACAAAAATAGTACATACTCTCCCAGAAAAAAGAATATCCATTATGATTTGCTTTCACTAATAAATTTAATTTGATTCTGCTTAAATTATAACACCTAAAAGCTCCAGATGAATCATATTTTATATTTAATAATAAATTCAATAAGAAGAATCTTAAATTAGTTAATACTATTCTATAAATTGGCCAATCATTTAAAGAATTTTTGTTTTTAAATCTATTAGTTTGGATTAAATGAAATTTATCTTTTAACTTAATCATTTTATTTATTAATCTTGGATCATGAGAAAAATCAGCATCCATCGTAATCAAAAAATCGTATTTATTTTTATACGCATATCTAAAACAAAATTTATGTGCAGACCCTATTCCAATCGCATTTTTTCTAATGATTAATTTAGTTTTTTTATCTCTTCTGATTATATCTTTGATATTTTTCTGTGTTCCATCTTGAGAATTATCATCAACAAATAAAATATTAATTTTTCTATTAAATTGTCTAATTTTTTTGTGAAGTAATTTAACATTGTCTGCTTCATTTAAAGTAGGAATTGCTAGAAGTATTTTTGTCAAAACAATAATTAGTTTAATTAAATAATAAATGTATCAATAATGAAAATAATAAAAAAGTCTATTTAATATTTACAACAATTAATCTATAAAATTTCTCATATGAAAAGTTTTTTTTTAAGATCAAACTTAATCCTTTATTTAACTCATGCCATGAATTTTTTATTTGGTTATTTGTTTATATTAATTTGTACTAATAATTTAGATTACAATGATAAATTTGAATTCACTGGATTCGTTTCTATGTTTAATATTTTTTTAATACCAGTTTCATGCTTAGCAATTTCATTAACTGGATTGTATAAGGAGGAAAAAATCAATCACACTAAATATGCATTGGTATACACTAGAAGTTTACTAGTTTTATTTTCTTTTATTATTTTATTTGTTATTTTAGATCTTTTTTTTAATCTAAATAGCTTTTTACAAATTAATCCCAAATATCTTCTACTAATTATATTATTACTTTTAATCAATTTCTTTTTCTCACTTGAAAACGCAGAGAATTTGGCAACACAAAAATTCTTAAAATACTCAATTATAAATACATCCCCTTTTATAATCAGATTTGTACTTATTTATAGTTGTCTAATAATATTCAACTATGATAAATTTTACCTTGTTCTAATAATTTATATAATAAGTTTTTCATTTTTAATACATAAATATTTTATTAGACTTGCTAAATATTTTTCAATTGAAAATATTTTCATAATCAAAAAAATTGAGAAATTAAATTTTTTAAAAAATTTTCTAACTCTCTCAATATTTAGTACTGTGATAAATGTTGATGTTTTAGCTGCCAGGTATATTGATGCTTCATCATCCACTAATTTTTATATAGAGGCTTTGTTTGGAAAAATTGTGTTTTTTTTAAGCACAATTGCTGTTTTGTTCATGTACCCTACTAACATACAAGGTGAGGTGAAAAATTTTAATAAAATTTTGATATTTAATTTTTTTGCTAGTATTGCTTTGATTTTTTTCTATTTTATTGGTTTTAAATATTTAAATTTATTTCTCTTTCCAAATATGAGTCTTAATTCGAATGTTGTATTATTAATTTCTTTTTCTTGTTTAATGTTTTCTATTTCAAATTTAATGTCATATAAATTAAATATTAATGGAATTTATATGCACTCATTAGCAAAAATTTTTTTAATAATAATATTAATCCCAATATTGTTTAAAAGTTCAGACATAAATGAATTAATAAAATTTTTAATTTTATTTTCTGTGGTGTTCATATTTGTAGATGTATTTTTCTTTTTTAGGAAAAAAAAAATCAATGCTTAAATCAAAAATTGCTTTAATTTATGGTGGTGTAGGTCAAAATGGATATTTGTTAAGTAAATTTCTTTTAAAAAAAAATTATAAAATTTATTCAGTAATTAAAAAAAACAATAAAGATAGATTTGATAAACGAATAAATTATGTAAAAATAAATATTCAAAATTATAAATTAATTTATGATTTAATTAAAAATATTAAGCCTGATGAAATTTATAATTTTTTAGGACCATCAGATAAAATCCCATTTGAAAAAAGTGCAAGTTATTACTTTAAAAGGGATTTTTTGTGTAATTTGAATACGCTTGAAAGTGTTAGACAATTAGGTTTTAAAACGAAAATTTTTTATAGCTCTAGTTCTGAAGTTTTTGGTTCAAGAAAAAGAATTGTAAAAGAAGAATCACCTAGATTAATATTAAATAACTATGCTCTCACAAAGAATATAAATGAAACTTTAATTAATTATTATAGAAAATTTTATAATATAAATGCTTGCTATGGCATTCTATTTAATCACGACTCAAAATTTAGAAAAGATAAGTTTATATATAAAATTTTATATAATTATTTTAAAATCAAGAATTTCAGTAAACCTCTTAAAATCAATAATATAAACGATGAAAAATTTAGATCCAATGCATATATTTTAGTAAAAGTTATTTGGAAAATTTTAAATAATAAAGTTATTAATGATTATATTATTTCGAGCGATAAAGTTTACTCTATAAAAATGTTAATTAATTATTTTGCTAAAAAAAATAAAATCAATTTGAGGTGGATTAAAAAAGGTAATAATATTTTTGGACTAAACAAAAAAAAGATTATAATTAGCTCTTTTGATAAAAAAAATACATATTTTTTGAAACCAAGCTTAAAAAAATTAAAAAATGAAATTAATATAAACCTTGAGGATTTAAGACTTTTTTAGATTATGTCAATTTTAGGTAGTGGGAATATAAATTTTGTCCCTTTATTTCTAATATTTTTTTCTCTTATTAATATTTCTTTTTTAAAATGCCAAGGAAATACCACATAATAATCTGGTCTTAGTCTTCTGGAAACTTTTTCTGAGACTATTTTAATTTTCGAACCAGGTGTAAAACAATTAAATTTTTGCTTATTTTTTTCTGCTATAAAATTTAACTGTTTATTATTTATATTATAAAATTGAATTAATACGTTTCCTTTAGTTGATGCTCCATATCCATGAATAATAAAATTTCTTTTTTTTAAATGATTTATCAAAATGTTAAATTTGTTTTTTAAGGATGTTATTGATTTAAAAAATTTTTTCAAAGAAGATAATTTAAAAACTTTTTCTTTGTTTTCTATATGATTTATATTTTTAATTTTATTTTTTATTTTAATTTCAGATTTTTTATGTGTGATGAAATATCTAGATGATCCACCGTTCACAGATAAATATTCATGATCAAAAATTTTTAAATTATTTCTTTTCATTAAATTACTAAGCGATTTGAAAGAGTAATACTCAAGATGTTCATGACAAAATGTATCAAAAACGTTATTTTTTAAAGTTAAACGAAGATCAGCAACCTCAACAATAAATATTCCATCCTTATCTAATATTTTTTTTATATCCTTTATAAATTTATTTGGATTCGGTAAATCATATAAAACTGCTAATGCTGTTATGACTTTAAATTTTTTAATTTTTAATTTTTTTATATTTTTTGCATCAAAAAAATTTGGAATTTTGTAATTAATATTTTTATAATTATTTATAAATTTCTTAATTAAAGGATCAATACCAACTCTAATTAGTTTATTATTGTAGGAGTTTAAAAAAGTTCCATCGTTACTTGCTATATCGAGTACAGAATCATTTTCTTTTAACTTAAATTTTTTTGTAACTTTTTCTGCAAGATTTTTTAAATGAAGCGTCATAGTCTTATTTATTCCAGATCTATATCCATAATTTTTACCAAACATATAATTTAAATTAAAGTTTCTATCTAATTGAACAAGTGAACAATCTTTGCAATAAACAACATTTATATAATCTTTAGGAACATTTATTGTTTTTTTTTTAGGGAAAATGCCTGCATGAGAAATATTACCTAAACTAAAAACCGTTTGAATATTTTTTGAACTACAAATTCTACATTTATATATTTTTTTTGATTTCATATTTAAATTAAGTCCTTCAAATTTAAAAAATTATAAGCAATTGATCCAATTAAAAATAAAGTAAAATATGTATAAACTAAAAATATTTTGGAGTTAAACTTATTAAATATATTCTCAATAAAATCTTTATCTAAAATTAAAAAATATATATAAAAAAAATATATGGCCAGATATTCTTGATAAGGAACCTTCAAAAATACAATGATCAATAAAAATGGTATAAATATTAATTTATTATTAAGACTCTTGGTACTAATCAAATCAAGAAAAATAAACAAACCAAAAAAACTACTTATGAAAAACAATATATTATTATTAAAAATTATTTGTGAAAGTTTATAAAAAACACCGCCCCCTAAATTATTATTATATTGAAAGAAATAACTAAAAAAAGTAATTGCAAGTAAACTTAGAATAATTTTTGTTTTATTTTTTTTAAAAAATAAAAAATTTAAATTGAAAATATAAAATGGTATAAAATAGAAAGCCATAAAAGAAAAAAATATTAACAAATTATTTAATGATAAATGAAATACGTCGTTTGCTGCTCCTGGGACTAAACTGTTAAATTTTAACAAAATATATATATAAGGAAGGTAAAATAAAAAATAAATAATAGAGATTATAAAAAAAAATTTTAAATTTTTATTATTTAAAAAGTAATAGAAATAATAAAATATTAAAAAAAAGATATAATTTTGTTTTGTATAAAAGGCTAAAAAACAAAAAAAAATTGAGTAAAAAATATTCTTATCAATTTTGCTATTTTCTAAATTTTTAAATTTAAGAAAAAAAAATAGAGAAATAAGAAAAAAAATTAAACCAGTAATTTCATTCTGAAACCAATAAGCAGATGAACGAAAATAAGGATCTAGCATTGGTAATATTGATATTAAAATAATTTTATTATTTTCGATTTCTGAAAACTTAATTTTCAATAAATAATAAAAAAAATAAATAATAATCAATGATATTAGAAAATTTATAATCCTTAAATTTTCAATTGAAAAAATTATATTTAAAGGTTTATAAATAATAAAATGTAAAGGTGTGTAGCCTGCAAATCCTTTTTCTAAAAAAGTACTTAAAAAATTTTTTGTCAAACTCTCTTGTGTTACAACAAGATAGTTGAAGTAATCATGCTTGCCACTCCCAGATCCATCTTCATTTAAAAAGAAACCTGTTACATACGATGTAATTATTAAAAATAAAATTAAATTTACTTTAAAGTTATTTATTTTTATTCCAGTCATTATACTCTTTTAAAATCTGCTTCAAATTACTATTTTTAAACTTTAACTGTAATAATTTTTTTATCTTCAAATTATTTGATATAATACTTGTGGGATCGCCTGCTCTTCTTTTTCCAATTTTTACTATCAAATCACTTTTTACTTTATTCTTAAATTCATTTGCAATTGATTTAACTGATGTTCCTTTTCCTGATCCACAGTTAAAAATATGATTTTTTTTATTAGTTTCTTTTAACTTAAGTAGACGAAAAATTACTTCACTAACATCTGAAACATTAACATAATCTCTTACACAAGTACCATCGGAAGTATTGTAATCTATTCCATTAATAAAAAAAATTTTTTTTTTTAAAAGAATATTAAAGATATGGTTGTAAGAGGAATTGAACGGCCCACAACCAATTTTAGTATTAGCACCTGCTATATTAAAGAATCTTAGACAATAACTGCTAAATAAATATTTTTTAGAAAAATAATTTAATAATTCTTCACCCTGATATTTGGATAACCCATATGGTGATATCGGTTTAGTCTCAAAATTTTCACTTATTTTATTTTTAGATCCATTGCCATAAACTGCCGCGGATGATGCAAAAATAATTTTGTTTAATCTAAGATTTTTAATATTTTCTAGAAATTTTTTAAATTCTATAACATTATTTTTAAAATATTTTGCTGGATTTTTAACTGACTCTTCAGCATCAATAAAAGCTGCCAAATGGATTATTTTTTTTATATTTTTCTTTCTTATATAATTTACAACAATATCTGATGAAAAATTTTTATTTAAGTGAACTAAATTTTTTTTTCTAAATTTTTTTCCATTACTTAAATTATCAACAACAACAATTTTATAATTTTTTTTAAGTAATAAATTTGTTAAATATGTTCCCAAGTATCCAAATCCACCTGTGATTAATATTGTTTCTTTTTTATTTAACTTCATATTGAAAATTTGTTTTTACTTTATTTCCATCAATAGTTTTAATTTCGTAAAGTTTATTTGTATCAATTTGGGTAAGATGTAAAATTTTAATTTTACTAAATGGATAGTCTTTAATGCAAAAAAAATTATTTTTATTTATTAATGGGAATGTATTTTTAATTAAGTAATTATATTCTGAGTTAAAAAAATTGACCAAATCTAAATTATTATACAAAATCTTATTTAAACTTGCCTGATCCATATTTAAACAATAATCATCTGAAGAATTTTCTACAATTTTTTGGTATTCCTCAGCCCATAAATCCCAGATAATACTCTCTCCAGGAATAGAAAATACCCCGGCATTCAAGATCGGTTTTTGGAACAATCTGTTAAATGTTTTTTGATCGAAATATTTTTTTAAATTTTTATATGACCATCCTTTGGCTTTATAAAGGTTAAAAATAATTTTATTAAAAGTATACTTTTCTCTATTAATTTCATAATTAATATCATATTCAGGAACTATACTAACTTTTCCGGTTTTAGAAACTTGAACAAAATCATTTATAAATTCATGAGTTTGAACCCACGTATCAGCATCTAACCAAATATATGTATCATATCCTGGAAGGTATTTTTTTAAGAATGGCCTAATAGTTAAGATTTTTTTCCAATCATTTGTCTTAAATTTAAAATTAAAATCCCAGTTTGGTTCTATTATTTTTTTGATATTCTTAGATATTTTTTTTATATTATTTTCACTTACAGAAATATTTACAAAGCATAAATCGGCATATTCAAAACATTTATTATCTATTAATGAATTATAAAGATTTAGATAAGTATTAAAATAATTGTTATCACAACCGCTTATAATTGCTGTTTTCATAATTATTTATTAGAAGTGTATATATGAAAAAGTTTAAAAAACTAATTAATTTAAAGCAATGAAAATTGATCATGCTGCAATTTTAGCTGGTGGTTTGGGCAAAAGATTAGGTGAGATTACAAAAAAAACACCAAAACCATTAATTAAGATAAATAACTTAGAATTTATTAAATATCTAGTATTTGATCTTATAAGAAGCAATTTTAAAAAAATTATTATTCTTACTAATTACAAAAGTCATAAATTTGAAAAAATTTTTAATAAATTAAATTTTCCACATATTGAAATTGTATGTTTAAAAGAAAAGAAAACATTGGGTACGGGTGGATCTATAGCACAATTAAAAAAATTTAATAAGAATTTTTTAATTATAAATGGAGATAGCTATTTAAATTTTAATTTAAAGAAATTTATAAATATTAAAAAAAACAGTCTTGCTAAAATGATTCTTATTAAAAATTTAAACTATAAAACGAATTCAAAACTTTCAAATTTAAATTTAAGTGATGATCTTAAAGTAAAATTTTCAAACAAACAAATATATATGAATGCTGGAATTTACTTATTTAAAAAAAAATTATTAAATAAATTAAAAATAACAAACTGTTCGTTAGAAAATGATATACTACCAAAACTTATAAATAAAAAACTAATTGATGGTCTAATATCTAATAATGATTTTATTGATATTGGATTAAAAAAGAATTTAAAAGATGCTTCCTCTATTTTGAAAAAAAATTTTAAATTAAAAGCTATCTTGTTTGATAGAGATGGAACGTTAAATAAAAATTATGGCTATGTTCATAAAATAAAGAATTTTAAATGGTTAAAAGGTACTAAAGAAACACTAAAATTTTTAAATTTTTTCAAAATTAAATCTCTCGTTATTACAAATCAGTCTGGGATAGGAAGAGGGTTTTATTCTATGAGCGACTTTCAAAATCTAAATAAAAAAATAAACAAAGATTTACAAATATACAAAGCTAAAATCGATAAATTTTATTGTGCTCCTTATTATAAGTTATCAAAAAATAAAAAATACAAAAAAAATTCTAATTTAAGAAAACCAAATAATGGTATGATATTACAAGCGATGGACGATTTTAAGTTATCAAAGCAAAATTGTTTTATGATTGGTGATAGTATTTCTGATTCAATTGCGGCAAAAAAAACAAAAATTAATTTCTATAAAAAGGAAAAAAATTCTTTATTTAATCAGATAATAAAAAACTTATACGACTTCCAGTTTAAAAGCTAAAGATTTTTTTTATTAAGTTTTAAATTAATAAAATTTGATTTTATTATAGACTCAATTACTGCTGAAAATATAAAAGTTGAAATAATGCTGTGAGCAAAAAAAGGTATAGCTAATGTGTAACATAAAAGTAAGCCATCTATAGTATGTTCATAAATTCCTAATAACCAAACACCAAAATTTGTTAAAACAAAAAATAAAATAGCTCCAAATAAAGCTCCACTAATTCTTAATAGTGGAGATGAAACAAAGAATTTTGCCGACAAACCTATTAATACAACACTTCCCCAAGTAAAAAATGTAAGATTATGGAGTCCAATAAACAAATCAGTAATAAAAAAACTAAAAATTAAAGCTGGCAAATATTTTACTCCCAAAATAGCTGGAACATAAAAACTTAAAGCGATCAGGCTAGTAAAATTTGGTGGATGTGGAATAAATCTACTGGCAGCTAATGCAAGAAATATACCAATAGAAATTTTAAAATATTTCATTTAATTAAATTATATTAATATAATTAATATTAAAAAGGTAAATTATAAATTAAAAAGATCGATTTAAACCAATATTAAATGATCTTCCTAGCTGGGAGTAATCTCTGGATGTCTCATATTTTTCATCTAATAAATTAGTTATTTTAAGATGAAAATTATATTTGTTCCAAGTCTCGTAAGTCACAATTAAATCATTAACTAAGTAATCATCAATTCTTTCATCATTATATGATCTATTTCCATTACCATAATCTCTTGCCATATCAGACCATTTAGTATTTAAAGTAAAATCTAATTTTTCATAATTTGGTAATGAAAAATTAGTTTTAATATTAATTATATGTCTCGGCACTCTTACCAATTGGGCATTAGTGTAGCTTGAACTTTTATCAGGATCATCTTGTTCAGCACCGTCATAAGTGGATGTATATGTATAATTAACTCCAATGTTTAATAAATTACTAGGTACCCACTTAGAAATAAACTCTAAGCCTTGGGATTTTACAGTTCCAGGCATATTTTGAGTTGTGTATGCCAAACCTGAACTATTTCCAGTTTTCCAACCCTCCAATGTGTCATTATATTTTAAATTAAAATATGTAGCTCCAACTTCTAAATTTAAGTCAGTAAAAAATTTTTCGAAACCTAAATCAAAACTTTTACTATTTTCAGCTTTAACATTGCCTAGTGATTTTGTATTAGCTGCGTAAACAAAAAACATTTCATATAAAGAGGGAAATCTGAAACCTGTTCCATAAGAACTTTTAATTTTCAAAGTTCTATCATCAAATAAATAAGCAAAAGTTGCTCTGTGTGAGTCTTCGTTTCCGGCTATAGAATGTTTGTCAAATCTTGATCCAATGGTAAAATATGCATTATTAGTAATTCTACTTTGAAGGTCAAAATACTTTGAGATTACATTATTACTTTTATTCTCTTGTCCAGATAGGTCTTTATTATAACCTATCTTATCCTCCTCCTTTTCAATTCCAAAAACTATACTATTATCTAAATTGATATTATAATTTCCAGCATATGATAATGCGTATCTATCTCCATAATAATTATCTTGTTTTGCATTACCACTGTTTTCTGTAGCTGCGTAGACTCTTTTAATGTAAGTATTAGCAAGTGTAATAGTATTGGTAAATCTTTTGTTAAGATCATAGATTATACTTGCATTATATGAAGCTTCTGTTCCATCAACTTCTTCATCATGAGTTGCTGTAGCAGTATCAACTACTTTATCATATTGAAGATAAGTATCGGCAAATCTTAGATTACTCTTAAATTTCAAATTATTTGTGAATTTATAATCATATTTGCCAACTAGAGAGTTGTTTCTATATCTATCATTTTCATCATTATGCATCATTGAAGAAATTCCATCGGTATGAAATCTTTCAAATCCAAAATAAAAACTATTTTTTTCATTTGCACCTGAAAATGATCCTACAAAATTTTGTAATCCATTTGATCCTGTAGTATATTGAAAATCTCTATTAAATCCCTCTTCTGGTCGTTTTGTGAATATATTTATAGTACCACCTATTGCTCCGCTACCATAAATAGAACTTTGATTACCTCTCAAAATTTCTACTCTCGAAATTTGACTTGTAAGAATATGATTAAAATCAAAATCATTGGAGACACTTGATGGATCGGACATTTTTACTCCATCTATATAAACTGTAGAATATCTTTTCGGAAGACCCCTTAATTGTATTGCAGAAGATGCGCCATAACCCCCACTTTGAAAAAAATTAATACTATTGCTGTTATTTGATAAAACGTCTCCTAAAAATATTTCTTTTGAGTTTTTAAAAAAATTTTCATCAAGAATAGAGATAGATGTACCAACAGTCGATATTGATTGTGGTTTTTTACTCGGCGCAATTACTACTACGGGAATACTTTTAGCGTGAATATTTCCAGACTTAAAAATAATTAATACCAATAAAAGACATATATATCTTAAATACATACGGCATTTCTCCTCTTTTATACCATCTTGAGATAACAAGATGATTTTAATTTAACGCCGATGCTATTTAAAATAGTAGAACTAGACTTTTCCTGGCCTTCATTCGACAACGGTCTTTACTGGGTGGCGCTCCGACTTTACGGTTGCAGGTACAGCCAATGAATTTCACACTGATTTCCCACCATGCATTTCAGTATAGTTTTATTTACACTAAATTAATGAAATTTAAAAGTAAAAGGTATAGAAAACTTTATTAATATATGAAATTGTCAATTGTTACTCCTACACTTAATTCTTATAAATTTATAAATAAATGTGCTGACTCAATATTAATACATCAAAATTATAATAACATTGAATGGATTGTGACAGATGGAGGTAGTACAGACGGAACTATCGAATATTTAAGAGATTTGAAAAACGATAAAATTATTTTAATTAATGAAAACTCTGGTCATTCAACTAAAGCTTATAATATTGGAATATCAAAAGCATCAGGTGAAATTATTGGGACATTGGGATCAGACGATATTTACAATAAAAATATTTTTTTAAAAGTAATAAATTATTTTAAAGACGAAAGTTTATTATGGGTAATTGGACGAAATGAAATTATTGATCAAAATGATAAAATAGTAAGAAAAAAAATTACAAACTTTAAAAATCATAAGCTAGATAATTATTCTTATAACTTACTGACCAAGGATAATTTTTTTCCAATGCAAAGTATTTTTTGGAGAAGAAACTTTATGCCTTTAAAAACAGGATACTTCAATGAATTTGAGTTTCTAGACTCAAGCGATTACGATATGTGGTTAAAAATGGCGAAAATATCAAAACCCTTAATAGTTAAAGAAAAATTTTCATTTTTTAGAATGCATAAAACAAACATTACTAGTAAAGGATCATTTAAACAATTAAGTCAGATGGCTAAAATTTCTAATAAATATGGTAATTTTAATTTTTTTGAAAAAATAATTATACGTTTAAAATCAATCCTAATTTTAGGTATATATAAAATATTAAATATTTTTATTTAATATTTTCGTTGTTATAAATTATTTTACTTCCTGAATTCTCTAAATTAATCGGAATATGCAATATATTTTTAAATCGAGATATAAATTTCTTTTTCTCACTAGGATCAACAAGAAAACAAATAAATCCACCAGAACCAGCACCAAGTAATTTTCCACCATAAGCTCCATTGTCAATCCCATTTTGATACATTTTATCAATTAATTCATTCGTTACTTTGCTAGATAAATTTCTTTTCAGCTTCCAGCTTTCATTTAAATAAAATCCTATCTTCTCAATATTTATTTTTTTTGATTGAAATATATTAAATGCTTCGTTGGTTATTTGAGATATTTCTAAAAGTTTACTCTTATTATTTTTCATGTTTTTTAAATAATATTTGGTTACATCTGATGAATTTCTCGAAAATCCTGTAAAAAAAAGCACTAAAGAATCATTAAATTCTTTAAAGCTAGAGTCTTTCATTAAAATTTTGTTTATAGTAATTTTTTTTTTGCTAAAGCTTATTTTATTTAAACCACCGTATGAAGCAATTATCTGATCTTGTGATCCAACATTTTCTTTAATTTTATTTTGCTCAATATTTATCGCTGACAATGCAAGATTATGTTTTGATATTTTTTTATTTTTATAGCTAAATATACAGTTCAATAATCCAACTGTAAAAGATGATGAAGATCCAATACCCGATCTGTCTGGTAAATCAGCATGATGAACTAACTCCAGACACTCGCCTTTTTTTATAAAAGTTTTAAAACAATGTTTAACACTTGGGTGCTTAATTTGATTAATGGAATTAACTATCTCGCTTTCTTTATATCTAATACTATATTTATGATTAAAAAAAGGGGGTAATTTTCTTAAGTTTATGTAACAATATTTGTCAATTGTGCTCGAAATAACACTGCCACCATGTTTATTGTACCAAACTGGAAAATCCGTACCTCCTCCAAAAAAACTTATTCTAAAAGGTGTTCTACTTACTATCATTTGAGTTTTTTTTATACCATTCTATAGTATTCTTAAGTCCTTTCTCTATTGAATAATTCAATTCAAATTTAATAATTTTTTTTAATAATAAGTTTGAAACATTCCTCACAGGTATCATTCTAAATTTACTTTTTGTATATTTAATTTTGAGTTTGGGATTGCTTAGATTTCTAATTGTTTTAATTACCTTTCTTAAAATTATAGGTTTTGAAGTAGATATATTTACAATCAAAAATTTTTTTTTTAATTTAGATAATTTGTATGTCAAATTTATAAAGTCATCTATATATATGAAATCTTTTACGTCAGAACCATCTCCCCAAACCTTAAGAGTTTTTTTTGATTCCAAGCACTTTCTGATAATCGAGGGAATAA
>MDSV01060623.1_pt1 | contig 26173 bp, 19 predicted proteins | sample 810851 | NCBI WGS metagenome assembly MDSV01 (sample SAMN05326640, study PRJNA326480) | marine metagenome | isolation source: seawater | place: Atlantic Ocean: North East | collected 2012
AACGAATAAAATTAGTTATCATGCCAAGCGGAAAAAAGCGCAAGCGTCATAAGATGGCCACCCACAAAAGGAAGAAGCGTCTTCGTAAGAATCGTCACAAGAAGAAGAAATAAGCCACATCTCTAAGCTGTTTTTCAGCTTTGAGATGTATGTTTCTTTACTGCCTAGGTTTTGCTAGGTGATAATTTACGTGCCTTGAAATCAGAACTAATAATCAATTCAACTTCCAAAGGAGTTGAATTAGCGATCCTTGAAGAAGGCAAGCTCGTTGAGCTTCATCGTGACCCAGGTGAGACATCCTACAGAGTAGGTGACATTTACTTAGGTCGTGTGAGGAAGGTGATGCCTAATTTGAATGCCGGTTTTATCGACGTTGGATATGACAGAGATGCCTTTCTTCATCACAGTGACCTAGGTGTTCAATATAAGACGCAGCAGAAATGGACGAAACGCGTCATGACAGGAAAGTTGCCTGTGAGCGATATCGAAAAGTTTAAGCTGGAACCTAAAATTGAAAAGCGGGGGGCTATGAAGGACTATGTGAGTTCTTCTCAACTCGTTCTGGTCCAAGTGACAAAAGAACCCATCAGTTCGAAAGGGCCACGTCTATCTGCAGAAATCACCCTTCCAGGTAGGTTTCTCGTTCTCGTACCTTTCTCTGATAAAGTCAGTCTTTCTTCTCGCATTAAAGGCGAGACAGAGAGGAAGAGACTTAAGAGTTTGATTCAAAGTATTAGGCCTCCAGGGTTTGGTATCATTGTGAGAACAGTTGCTCAGGAGAAGGGGTCCGCAGATTTACATAGTGATTTGTCGGATTTAATTAAAAGGTGGGGAGAGCTGTTTGACAATCTCAAACGCGCCAAACCAGGCAATAGAATTCTTGGGGAGCTCAATAAGACGAATACAGTACTAAGAGATGTTCTCAGACCTGAGTGTGAATTGATTCGTGTCAATGATGAAAAACTTGCGGATGAGGTAAAAACCTATCTAAGTAGCATTGGATCCGATCAAGCCGACATTGTCAAATTCATAAAGGACAAGGATCTCTTTAATTCCCTTTCTATTTACCGTCAGATTAAAGCCACTTTCGGAATTAAAGTCAGTCTTCAGAGTGGCGCGTATCTTATTATTGAGCAAACCGAAGCGATGTTTGTCATTGACGTGAACAGTGGAGGGCGCAAGAAGGGCGCATCTAGTCAGGAAGAGAATGCGCTCCAGACTAATTTAGAATGTGTAGCTGAAATCGCACGTTTACTTCGCTTAAGAGATATCGGGGGGATTATTGCCATTGATTTCATTGATATGGCAAAACGAGAGCATAATAAACTGCTTACTGATACCATGAAAGCAGCGATGAAGGGTGACAAGGCGAAGCACAATATTGCATCACCAAGTAAGTTTGGTGTGATGGAGCTTACGCGACAAAGAGTTCGTGATGTCGCGAATGTCCAAACACAAGATCGTTGCCCTTCTTGTAATGGCTCAGGCAATATTCAAGCAGCCATATTGGTTACTGATACAATTAAGTCTAGCTTAAAGTATTTTTCAAAAAGTAAAGGTCATAAAAAAATCACGATTTTACTTCATCCAATTCTTGAAGCCTACTTAATCCATGGTGAACCCATCAAGCTTTTTAAAGGATGGTATGGATCTTCAGTTAGAATTAAGTGGGAAAAGGAATTGGGTATTTCACTCGAGTTAGAAAGCAACTCTTCGATGGAAATTTTAGAATACCATCTATACACAGAAAAGGGAGAAGAGCTCGTTGTAGCTGAATGATTTATCTCTCTTTAGTTACAATGTCTTTTGGATAACAGAGGAAGGATTTTACAACTGGACGTGTCAGGTGTGTCAGTGAAAGATGATCGTTCGCTTCTGCAAAATCTAAAACAGATCCATCCTTATATTTGATCAGGATGCCATTTGGCGTATAAGCTTGGTTTTGTATTGTGTCATTCGATACAAAGTAAGAGGCTTCATCTGTTGTGAGGCCCCATGCTTCAGAAATTATTTTGACACGCTCATGCACCTCACGGTCTGTAAAGGGTTGAGATCTCAGCTCTATGCGGAACAGTTGCCTGTCGAGGAGTCGACCGCTTAATTTGGAGAGAACTTTATCGCCGTGATAACGCCACGACTTCATGGCACAATAGATGTCGGAGTCGTCGAGGTCACAAAAACAATCGAGTACTTTCGGGTTTGACATGAAAGATTGGATGTCATAATCGTTTTGTAAAAAACGTAACAGTGACGGAGAAGCAAATAACTCCACCTTGTTTTTTGTGAGATATTTGGCTCTGCGTAGAATTAAAGTGAGCATATGTTCTGCACTAATCACCGTTCTGTGTAAATACACTTGCCAATACATTAAGCGGCGAGCTACAATGAATTTTTCGATGCTATAAATGCCTTTTTCTTCAATCACTAACTTGTCGTTCACTACCGAGAGCATCTTTATGATCCGCTCAGAACCCACTTTTCCTTCTGTTACACCAGAGTAAAAGCTGTCTCGCGCCAAATAATCAAGTCGGTCCATATCTAATTGGGAGGACACGAGTTGGTGAAGGAATTTTTTCTTGTATTTGTTTTTGAAAATCTTAATTGCCAAATCGAGCTTGCCATGAAAGTCAATGTTCAGGCGATCCATAATGATTGAGCTGATATCTTCGTGATGGATTTCATTCACAATGCTGTGTTCTAAGGCGTGGCTGAAAGGTCCATGACCTACATCGTGAAGTAAAATCGCAAAACAAACGGCCTCGTCCTCTTCAGGCGTGATTTCCACGCCCTTAGACCGAAGGCTATCAATCGCTTCCTGCATAAGGAACATACTTCCCACTGCATGATGAAATCTGTTATGAACAGCACCTGGATATACCAAATGACTTAGACCCAATTGACTTATTCGCCTTAAACGTTGCACAAATGGATGGTCTAATATGTCCAAAGTAAATGCATGACGAAGTGTAACGAAACCATAAATGGGGTCGTTTAGAATTTTATGACGATTTGTCTTAGACATAATTGTTGACATGAATCTGGTATACGAAACGCAAATTACGTACGTTGATGTTTCTTTGCGCAAGATACTTAAGCACATGACGAGACAACCACATATACTTTGGGCCGATGATGAAATCGATATGCTCAAGCCTCACATTCTTTTTTTGGAAGGAAAGGGATACTCTGTAACACCAGTAAATAGTGGCGTAGAGGCGCTTGACATGGTGGGGGAAGCGTTGTTTGATTTGGTCTTCTTAGATGAGAATATGCCGGGGATAAATGGTATAGAGACACTTCAAAGAATCAAGAAAATGAGGCCTCATCTGCCTGTTATCATGATTACAAAGAGTGAGGAAGAGCATATTATGGAGGAGGCCATAGGATCTAAGATTAGTGATTATTTGATTAAACCAGTGAATCCCAATCAAATTTTACTTGCGGTTAAGAAATGTCTTGACGGCAAAAGGTTGTTAAGTGAAAAGGTGATGACTGACTATCAGCTTGAATTCCGTGAACTCGGAATGAAAATGGCAGGTCGGATGGAAGCTGAGGATTGGTATGAGGTTTACGGTCGACTGACCCATTCGACGCTGGAGCTTGAGAAGTCGGATGATGACAGTATGCAAGAGGTATTATGTATGCAGTTTGAGGATGCAAATAGGCAATTCGGTAAATTCATAGAAAGTAATTATGAAACCTGGGTGCAGCATGGAGACGGAAGCGGTCAGGGAGATGTCCCTTTGTTATCACATCGGGTGCTTCCACATTATTTGCCCGAAGCCATTAAGACAGCCGGTGGTAGACAGGTGTTTTTGGTGGTGATAGATAATTTGAGACTGGATCAATGGCGTGCCATTGAACCGATGTTAAAGAATATATTTTCTATCGTGCTAGACGACAAATACATGAGTATTCTACCTACAGCAACCCAATATGCGAGGAATGCACTGTTTGCGGGGATGATGCCTGCAGATATTAAGCGTTTACATCCCGATTATTGGATTACAGAAGAAGATGAAGGCTCGAAAAACAAGTACGAGGCAGAATTGCTCAAGTCCTTGTTAGATAGACTAGGCATTGAGGGCAAGACGAGTTATCACAAGGTGACAAACTTGGCAGCAGGAAGAAAACTCGCCGATCAATTCCATGAAACAAAGGGTGAGACTTTAACTACTGTGGTCTATAATTTTGTGGATATGCTCAGTCACGCAAGAACAGATATGGAGGTGATTAAGGAACTTGCAGATGATGAAGCAGCATACAGATCATTGACGTTAACATGGTTTGAGCATAGTGCATTGAAAGAACTTTTAGATAAAATGGCCGCGGCCAACGGCAGAGTCATTGTCACAACCGATCATGGAACGGTCAGAGTGAACAATGACATTAAGGTTCGAGGGGACAGAAGTACGAATAGCAACCTAAGGTATAAAGTAGGGAGAAACCTGGGTTATGAGAAAAAGGAAGTATTTGCTGCAGTTGATCCAGAGAAGTTTGGCCTCCCTAAAAACCACGTAAGTACAGGATATGTATTTGCACGTGAGAGAGACTTTTTTGTGTATCCAAACAATTATCATCAGTTTGTAAAATATTTTAAGGATACATTTCAGCATGGTGGTGTGAGTTTAGAGGAAGTCATTGTCCCTTTTGCGATTTTAGATGCCAAGTAAATAACATGAAAGAAGGAGCAAGCTTAGAGTGCATATTAGAGATTGAGGCCTATGCTTTAAAAGACTTGGATGATGTCGCAAGTCAGCTTGTCATGAAGTTCCCCGACCACGGAGTGATTGCACTCCACGGAGAAATGGGAGTCGGAAAAACCACGCTGGTGAAGACATTATGTAGAATGCTGGGTGTGGTGGATGAAGTCTCAAGTCCGACCTACGGATTGGTGAACGTCTACGAAATACCTGGAGAGTCGCAGGCGACAAGCAGAACGATCCATCACATTGACTTGTATCGATTGAAAGATGAAGACGAGGCTCAAGAGGCGGGGGGGTTTGATACTTTTGAGCAGCAAGGCCTATCGTTTGTGGAGTGGCCAGAACGCATTTCCCGTTCCTTGCCTGATCATGTTTTGTTGTTAAAAATTGAGGAATTGATGTCTGAAAATTCAGATGAGACCTTCAACTCAAAAAGAAAACTAACTTTACTACGTCAAATACGCAGTTAGGCGTAAAGAAATCGTTAATTTCACCAAGATATGGATACAGGACGAAAAGCCATTAAAGCATTAGCAAAAGAAGCGGCACTATTGCCGCAAGAAGAACTGCTCCAAGTAAAGGCGGGTCAGGAAAACCTTACAATTGGAATTCCAAAAGAAACAAGCTTACAAGAAAAGAGAGTGGCATTGGTGCCTGAGGCCGTAGCGTTACTCGTCGCCCATGGTCATGAAGTATTGGTTGAATCTGAAGCGGGAATGTTGTCTCATTTTACAGATATCGACTACAGTGAGTCAGGTGCGAGAATTATTTATGATAGAAAGAAGGTCTTTCAGGCTGGTTTGGTCTTAAAGGTCGAGCCACCTTCTTTAGAGGAAGTTGATATGATGTCTCGAAGCGCAACGCTCGTAAGTGCGCTTCAACTTAGCGTACAGAGTGAAAATCTTCTGGAAGAGTTAGGTAAAAAGAAGATTACAGCAATTGCTTGGGATTATTTAAAGAACAAAAACGGACTTTACCCTCTGGTGCGTGCGATGGGCGAAATCGCCGGAAATGTATCAATTCTCATTGCTGGGGCATTGCTCTCAGGAGAGAAGAGCAGGGGAACCCTGCTGGGAGGAATTAGTGGCGTGAGGCCATGCGAAGTTGTCATATTGGGCGCAGGTACTGTGGGCGAGTTTGCTGCAAGAGCAGCGATGGGTTTGGGTGCACAAGTGAAGATATTTGATGACAGACAGCATCGGTTGGTTCGTGTTCAACAGAGGTTGGGGGCAAGGGTATGGACGTCCACGATACAGCCTTCAGTGTTAAATCAAGCGTTAAAAACAGCAGATGTTGCGATTGGTGCGTTGCGAGGGGAAAGCCAAAGAACGCCTGTAGTTGTAAGCGACACCATGGTAAGCTCGATGAAAGAAGGCGCTGTCATTATCGATGTAAGTATTGACAAAGGAGGATGCTTTGAAACATCGCGGATGACCAGCCACGAAAACCCAACATTCGTTCATCATGACGTCATTCACTACTGTGTTCCTAACATAGCTTCAAGCGTATCTGGAACAGCAAGTCAGGCATTAAGTAACATCCTCGCACCATTTATTTTAGGCGTCGTTTCTGATGGAGGTCTTGTTCCTTCTATCAGAAGCTCCAATATTGTGAAGTCAGGAATTTACATGTATAAAGGGGTGATTACACATCAAGGGATTGCAGAAGAACGTGGTCTCTCTTATAAAGAATTAGACCTTCTACTTGCGGCCTACTGATTCATCAGTTTGTGTCGTCCCTCAAGGGTGAGGATGGTTTTTATTTCCCGCCCACAACTTTTCTGATCTCATGAAGCTTCATGAGCGCATCTAGCGGGGTAAGGTTGTCAATGTCGAGATCCAACAATCGATCACGAACATCTTCAAGTGCAGGGTCGTCTAGTTGAAAAAAGCTCATCTGCACGCCATTTTCAGAGTGTATATTTGAAGAACCTGGAAGCTTCACGGGGTCTACTGTAGGTCCTGTTTGCGTTTCGGATCTGTCTCGCTTGTGTTCTTCTAATTTGACAAGGACTTCTTCTGCTCGACGAACAAGGCTTCGAGGCATACCTGCAAGTTTTGCCACATTAATTCCGAAACTGTGATTTGAACCTCCAGCGACAAGCTTTCTGAGAAACACAATCTTTCCGCCAACTTCTCGAACACTTACGTTGTAATTTCTTATCCGAGAAAAGATGGCTTGCATCTCATTTAGCTCGTGGTAGTGTGTTGCAAATAATGTAAGGGGTCTTAATTTATCTGACCCGTGCAGATACTCAGCAATGGCCCATGCGATGCTTACACCATCGTATGTACTTGTGCCTCGTCCGATCTCATCAAGAAGAACCAAACTTCTATCTGTGACACTGTTAAGTATCGATGCGGTTTCGTTCATCTCAACCATAAACGTAGATTCTCCACTCGAGATATTGTCCGAGGCACCGACGCGCGTAAAGATTCGATCTAGAATCCCGAGTTCCGCACTTCTTGCTGGAACGAAACTGCCACATTGAGCCATCAACGAGATAAGCGCTGTTTGTCTGAGGAGTGCACTTTTACCAGCCATATTTGGTCCGGTAATCATTAATATTTGAGCGTTTTCTGGATTGAGCGTGAGGTCGTTTGCGACGTACGATTCGCCCAAAGGAAGTTGTCGTTCAATCACTGGATGACGACCTCCAACGATGCTTATTCCATGCGATTCCTTCATTCTCGGTCGTGTATATCCGAAATCTGTAGCCACTTCAGCAAAACTGACCAGTACATCTGTTGCCCCTATGGCCCTGGCGTTTGTGATTAATTCAGTGGTATTTTTTACAGTCTCTGATACAAGGGATTCATACAGGCGTTGCTCCATATACAACGCCTTGTCCTTTGCGTCTAGAATACGTGTTTCCAGTTCTTTAAGCTCTTCTGTAATATACCTTTCAGCTTGCGTCAGGGTTTGCTTCCTGATCCATTCTTCAGGCACTTTATCCTTATGTGCATGCCTTACTTCCAGATAGTATCCGAAAACATTGTTAAAGCCGATCTTCAGTGAACTTATTCCTGTGAGCCCTGTTTCTCGAATTCGAATTGCTTCAAGTGCTTTGTCACTTTCAAAGGCCAAACTTCTAATTTCATCAAGTCCTGCATCTACCCCTGCTTTGATTACCGCTCCTTTCCCCACTTGTGTAGGTGCGTCATCTTCTAATTCCTCAGTCAGTCTTTTTAGTAAGTCATCACACGGTGAAAGACGCTCCAATGTTGGAATCAGGGCTTCCTCCCCAGCAGTTACTTCTGCAATCATCAGAACCGCTTCGAGTCCGCGTCTTACCTGAACGAGTTCTCTTGGATTAATTCTTGCCGAACTGGCTTTTGACGCCAGGCGCTCCAAATCTCCAACTCCAGATAGTATTTTCTTCAATTGACTCTGCAGTTGTTCGTCCTCAGACAAAACAGAAACAGCATTTTGTCTCAATTGAATTTCCTCAATATCCGTAAGGGGCATCACCAACCACCTCCTCATCATTCTGGCTCCCATAGGGGTCGATGTTCGATCGATGTTATCAGCGAGTGACTGTCCATCGGGGTGTGTGGGGTAGATAATCTCCAGATTTCTCACCGTAAATCGATCAAGCCACATCCCATCTTGCTCCCTCAACCTTTTCACACCTTGAAGATGCCCAAGTTTTGTGTGATGCGTAAATTCCAAATACTGAAGAATGACGCCTGCTGCAATCTTGGCCAAAGGCGCATCATCGAGTCCAAAGCCTTTCAGTGAGGTCGTGCCAAACTGACCATGTAGTTTTTCGGTCGCAAATTCCTCGGAAAAGACCCAATCATCGAGTTTGGAGATAGGTGTATCATCTCCGAATAGGGATTTTAAATCATTTTCAAATTGTTTTTGGCATACCCACTCTTTGGGGTTGAGACTCTTCAATAGCCTATCAATCCAATCGGAATCCCCCTCTGCCGCCATAAACTCGCCCGTGGAGATATCGAGAAACGCAACCCCACACCCTTTTCTAGTCCAGTGTATCGCTGCCAGATAATGGTTCTCGCTAGATTTGAGGACTTGATCGTGCATGACTACACCTGGTGTCACCAATTCTGTCACACCTCTCTTCACAAGCCCTTTTGCCTGCTTAGGATCTTCCAGTTGATCACAAACGGCAACCTTTAACCCAGACCGAACCAATTTTGGCAGATAATTGTCTAACGAATGATGAGGGAACCCTGCGAGTTCGATCTCCGATGCGCTTCCACTTCCACGTTTGGTTAAAATAATATTGAGCACACGGGCCGTCACAACGGCATCTTTTCCGAAGGTTTCGTAAAAATCGCCTACGCGAAAAAGCAAAATGGTATCCGGATGTTTTTCCTTAATCCGATTATATTGCTTCATCAAAGGTGTAACCTTACCTGCCACGTCTTTTTTAGTTTAGAATAGTCGTGACCAAATTAGAAAGGTTCGTCCCTATAACACCTCTAGAAGTTCAATGATTGTTCACAAGTGACAAACAATTGGCGGGGATTTATGCCACTTTTAATTCTTGAGATGCAATATTCCCCTTGTGACCTTCGCAATATTTCCTATCTACGACGAGTTCTTTCACGTCGCTACTTGGGAGTTCAAACATATCGTCTGTAAGAACCGTCTCAAGGATCCCTCTCAATCCACGTGCACCAAGCTTAAATTTTAACGCTTGTTCCACGATCCAATCTAGGGCGTCTGCTTTGAATTTTAATTCAATATTGTCTAAACTGAATAGATGTATGTACTGCTTGATAATCGCATTCTTGGGCTCAGTGAGGATGCGTCTCAAAGCTTGGCCATCGAGGGTGTTTAAGTGAGTGAGTACAGGGAATCTACCGACAAGCTCAGGAATTAAACCGAAACTTCTTAAGTCTGACGGCGCAATGTGAGAAAGTATATTCTCATCTTTATTTTCTGTCCCTTTGCTTTTGAATCCAATTGTAGATCTGCTGATACGACGTTCTATGTGATTCTCAATTCCTGAAAAGGCACCACCACAAATAAAGAGAATGTTCTGGGTATTGACTGTAATCAGTTTTTGTTCTGGGTGCTTTCGACCTCCTTGCGGGGGGACATGTACATCGGTTCCTTCAAGCAGTTTAAGCAATGCTTGTTGAACCCCCTCTCCACTTACATCTCTTGTGATTGATGCATTGTCACTCTTCCGAGCAATTTTATCTATTTCATCGATAAAGATGATTCCTCTCTGAGCAGCGTCAACATCAAAGTCTGCAGTTTGTAGAAGTCTTGATAGCACACTTTCTACATCTTCACCAACATAGCCCGCTTCTGTCAAAACAGTTGCGTCTGCAATACAAAATGGAACATCTAGCATCCGAGCTATTGTTTTTGCTAGCAGTGTTTTTCCAGTACCTGTCTCGCCGACTAGAATGACATTTGACTTGTCAAGTTCAACTTCGCAATCATCTGTCGGAGGATTGAGAAGGCGTTTATAATGGTTATATACTGCAACTGAAAGTGTTCTTTTTGCCTTTTCCTGCCCTATGACATAGTCATCGATATGTGCATTTATCTCGACGGGTTTCTTGAGCTTTAAATCAAGCTTTTCGACAACATTCTTGTCACTTTCGTTCTCGACAATTGTGTCGGCTTCCTTCACACAAACATCACAGATATGCCCCGAAATTCCTGCAATAAGGATTTCTACATCCTCTTTTTCCCTTCCGCAAAAGGAACAAACAGCCTCTATTTCTTTTGCCATCTAACGCTCAAATTTTTCTCGTAAACAATCTTATTGACGACTCAGTACTTCATCAATCATCCCATATTTCTTAGCTTCTTCAGCCGTCATCCAGTAATCTCTGTCACTGTCCTTCCAAACGTCGTCGTATTTTTTACCACTGTGGTGCGCGATAATTTCGTAAAGCTCTTTTTTAAGCTTTTGAATTTCACGTGCCGTAATTTCAATATCAGATGCCTGTCCTCTTGCGCCACCTAAGGGTTGGTGAATCATGATGCGACTGTGCTTAAGACCGGTCCGTTTCCCAGCTGCACCACCACACAGAAGAACCGCTCCCATAGACGCAGCCATGCCCGTGCATATCGTTGCGATGTCAGGACGGATGTACTGCATGGTATCGTAAATTCCTAAGCCAGCGTATACACTTCCGCCTGGTGAGTTAATGTAAATCTGAATGTCTTTTTTCGGGTCGGTTGACTCGAGAAACAACAGTTGCGCTTGAATAATGTTGGCGATGTAATCATCCACCCCTGTTCCCATAAAAATGATCCGATCCGCCATTAAACGAGAAAAGACATCCACTTCACGAAAGGGCATTGTTCTCTCCTCAATAACTGTACGGGTCATATTCTCAGGGCCGTATGCAGACGATATGAAATCCCCAACAGTGTGGCTACTTAACCCCTGATCTTTGACGGCAAACTTTAAAAATTCTTTACGATTGTTCATGGTGCTTGATAATATGTCTGCAATTTAGTCTTCAACACTTGATTTTACACACGTGTTTTTCTTGGATATTCACAAATGATAGATTGTAATCTATCGTTGAATACCTACATAAATTATTTGACCGCTGCGGCAAGTTCAGAGAACTTTTCATAAGACACTGACTTGTCCTTAATGCTGACTTTCGTCTTTAGGTAGTCAACGACTTTTCGTTCGATAATGACATCTGCAATTTTCCTTCTCTCTTCTTCTTTTGCAAGAACGCCTTTCGCCACTTGATCCATCGCTTCTTCATCTAAAGGCATGCCATACTGAGCATACTGAGCGCCGACGAATTTACGCGCCTCAGACTCCAGTTCATCCGCTGTAATCTTCATCTCCTGATCCTTCATGACTGTTTGTTGAAGCAATTGCCATCTCAAGGAATCAGCATATCCAGCAAACTCGCTTTCGATTTGTTCTTCAGTGACGGGTTTGTCATTAGAAAGCTTAATCCAGCGCTTTAAAAACACTTCTGGAAGAGGAATCTTCATGTACTCGATCAAATCCACAATAAATCGACGTCGAAAGACCCATTCAGCATCTCTGTCAAAATGGCCTTCAAGATCTTTTTCGATGCGAGACCGAAAATCCTTTTCGTCTTTTACTTCCCCCTTTGGATAAATTTTATCAAACAATGACTGCCCTACTTCATGGGGATGCAGTCTTTTAATCTCTTCAACAGTAAATTTAAAGTCACCCTTCAAATCGTGAACCTGCTCAAGTGAAATTCCTAGCATTTTGCCTAGGTCCTCGTGGTTCTTACTCACTTTATGTGGGTCCACCACGATGTCCGACCCTACAGATATCCCTATAAGCTTGTTTTTTGTTGCTTTGTCGTCAGTGAATTCTATTGAAATAGAGCTTTTGTTGTTGATTCCGCCTTCCAGCTGCGCGCCACTTTCTTCAAGTTGAACAAATGTTCCAATGAGCATATCTTTTCCCTCAGAGATCGACGCATCGCTGACCGAACCATGCTGACGTTGCATGTCAAGGACACGGTTGTCAATGGCTTTCTTGTCAACTGGGATGGTGTGTCTTGTAAACCGAGCTCTCCAACCAAATTTTAAATCTACCTCTGGAGCGAGGCCCAATTCATACGTAAACGTAAAAGCATCAGGATTATCCCAATCCCCATTTTCTTCTTGTTCTTCTGCTGGTATAGGGTTTCCTAAAACATGAAGTTTATTTTCCGTGATGTGCTTCTGAAGGCTCTCACTCAAAAGTTTATTGAGCTCATCCGCCAAGATAGTTTTCCCATACTGCTTTTTCACAATGTCCATTGGAACCTTCCCTTTTCTGAACCCTGGCATCACAATTTGTTTGCGTTGATGTTGCAGAATCTTCTCACATCGTCCTTCGTAATCCTGTTTTTCTAATTTAACAGTGACTTGCGCTCTCAGCGCATCAATAGGTTCCTGGGTAATATTCATGGCGTTCTAATATAGAATCTGCCCGTTGTTTGGAATTGTGCGGGTGGAGGGACTCGAACCCACACACCTTGCGGCACCAGAACCTAAATCTGGCGTGTCTACCAATTTCACCACACCCGCAATCCAAATCGGGGCGCAAAGATAGGACCTAGGAGCGTAACAACACTAATAAATTTATAGCGAACACGTGTTTGTTTGTTTTCAAGGTGTTTCCCTTGAGATCGCACCTTGCCAAGATGAAAGTTCAAGGTATAAATATGGCTGTTATTGTTAGGATTTGTTGTGTTTACCTCATTCTACTACGCCCTTCGATTTTCATCGCTCAAAGTGAGTTTCAGTCATCCTTACGTACGGATTTTGTGTTGTCTGACACATTTGATTGGCGGATACGTGGAGAACAAATCATTTGGGGGGCCAAATTACACGCATTCAATATTGAAAAAACCATCAAGTCAATTCCCGGTTCTAGAGCAGGTGGGAGTTGGTGTGGATGGGAAGCGTGGAACAGGAGTGAGGTATGGTGGGGCCATGAAAAACTGATAGGTGTTGTCGAAGAGAATATTGTGATTTACGGTTGGCTTCATTTAGGTGCGCATTTAGAAGTCTTGACAGAATTACAAAAACGCTCTTTTCGCATGTTATCCAGTATAGGCGTAACAACAACTTTTCCATCTGGTATGTGTTCGTTGATGATTTCACCGGATGTGATGGGTGGTGAATGGCCATGGCGTGTGTCGGGGTTAATCACCCCCCCCAATACGCATGGGTTTCAAGTTGGGTTAGGCATGAAATCAAGTTTATATGGCAGGGACTGGCACCTTCTTGTGGGCCGTAGATTGGGCAAGTTGAATGCTCACTTGATTGTTGAGGGACCAGATTTGAGAATGTCTTGCAGTCTCATTCTTTATGGAGCATTCACGAAGTCTCTCAGTCATAGATATGGCTCGTTTGGTGGCAATTCTCAATGGATGGTGTCGTGGTAAGAAAAAAAGTGACTTTGATTTTCTTGTTGTTCTTTGCCATTGGTTTGTTTTATAATGGTCTTTTGTCTCAGTCTCTTTTGGCCATCAATAAGCTGCTTATACCTGCCATAGAAGAAGGTTGGATGGAAGTGTCGGATGCTGAACTCATCAGGATTCATATAGAAAAGTATGGTTGGCCTGTGGTTCCAGAAGAGGTTTGGGCGATCTCTGGATTGAGACCAGAATGTTCCGACATACTATCAAAAAGTGCAAAGTGGAGAAAATGGTGTGGGTGGGGAAAAGAAGAAGGCTCTGGAGAAACGTACAGACCTCAACTGAGTCAAGTAAAATCAAGTATTGTGGGGCAGGTTGATTTAAATGATGAAGAATATGTGGGTTCTAATGTGGGGTGCGTCGCACGGTTAAAGGGAGGGAATTGGGGATTGGTTGCTGAGCGAGATGTCGGAGAGGTTGGGCTAGATTTTATAGGAGGATATATTCAAGGGACAGGACATCAAGGGGTCACCTGGATTATAGGTGATCATCGTATTCATTGGGGTTCAGGTGCAATAATTAACAGGTATGACCCCTTTCAATCCATGAGGTCTCCCCATAGATTAGGTCAGGTGAGCAGAGGTTTTGATGGTGTGTATTCAGGAGATGGCTCCCCCTTTCGACGCGGCATTGCATGTCGGAAAAACATGGGTTTATGGTGGTTTGCATCCTCATTTGATTCACAAAAGAGAGCATTTACTCAGAATGCTTTGTCTGAATTTACGTGGTTCGATACAGGTCTCCACCGAGACCAAAATGAACGCAATAGATCCGAGATTCATGTGAATCGATTCGGGTTTTCTGCATTTCGCGTGAATAAATTGTCTCAATTTGGTTTTATCGGTGAACTCGGCCAAACCGTCGGGTCTACTTTCTCTGGATTATTTGGAGCGGTGTTTCGCATGGAAAAAAATGCATTTAGTTTTGAAACAGAGGTGGGATTTTTTAAAGGGGATTTCAAGATGCATAATCGCGCAGTGCTCACAGCGAGTAGACATTTCTTTCTGTTTTATTCAATCGATAAGACGAGTGTTCTTCATCCAGGAAGAAATTGGGGGGTGAAGACGGGCGCTGTAAATCAATGGGAAGGAATAGTCGGATTTTCTTTAGGTCCTGACAATAAACGATTTGTTGTGAAATCTGAAGTGGATCAAGGACGTGCTTCGCTTCGATCGACCATGAGTTGGAATCATACGATTGTTAATGCGGGTAAGATATCATCTAGATTTAGCATCGATTGTAACATTGATGGGGTATTTTCATGTGGTGCGAGAATGAGGTGGGATCTGAATCTATTCAGATTGACGGCTGAATGTTATAAATCGTGGGACAGTGCCCCAGGTTTTGGTAGAGCATTCAGGGTGGATGTTAAGCATCGAAGATCAATGACAGTTGCCGTAATGAATGGCGTTGTTGGGATGGAAGGCAGGTTGTTCCAATTGCTTCCTACAGCACGAGGATATCGATTGTTTTCAGTAGGTGATCCGACATCTCGGGCAATTTTTTCCTTTGATATCATACCAGATAGGTTGGTTTTTTCGATTGAAAAGGTTTGGTCTGTTTGGGAAAACACAACTTCAATACATCGAATCTCAATACGACTTGAAGGCAAGTGACGGTAGATGTATCTTGCAGACTCATATGAATTCAAATTGACCTATGGCAACTACTTCAGATATTAAAAATGGCATGTGTTTGAATCACAACAATGGTTTGTGGCAAATCGTAGAATTCCTGCATGTCAAGCCGGGTAAGGGGCCTGCATTCGTCAGGACCAAGTTAAAGAATATTGAGACAGGTCGTATTGTGGATCACACCTTCAATTCAGGTTTTAAGATTGATCCTGTGAGGATAGAAACTCGAGAATATCAATACCTATATAATGATGATATGGGATTTCACTTTATGAATTGTGAGAATTATGAACAGATTTCTATAGAGAAACATCTCATTAACACCCCTGAATTCCTTAAAGATGGCCTGCATTGTCTTGTGGTGTTCTACGCTGAGGAAGAACGGGTGATTTCTTGTGAACTTCCACAGTTTATTGAGGTCGAGATTACGTATACTGAACCTGGGATTAAAGGAGATACTGCCACGAACACGCTTAAGCCCGCTACGGTAGATACAGGCGTTGAAGTAAGAGTTCCCCTGTTTATTAATACAGGAGATTTCATTAAGGTGGATACAAAGAAAAAGGAATATTCTGAGAGAGTTAAGAAGTAATTTGTCCAAAAAAATCAGATGACAAAATCGCGCGAATCAAGACTTATTGAAAAGCTAGAACTCAGAGAGTTTAAGCTCAAAGCTCTATTGGAAGTGACGCGCGCCATTAACGCTCAATCTTCAGAAAAGGATCTTCTTAATCAATACAGTAAAGCGCTTCAAACATATTTGGGCATAAGTAGAATTGTCCTGTATGCGCTTGATTTAGGGGGGGCGTTTTGGCGATTACTTATTTCAACTGGTGTTTCGGGATTTGTGCCAGAGACACAGCCGGCTCATTTTTTTGAAAAACTAAATTCTGGTGGGATTTCTATAGTGGGAAGTGATGGCTTAGATAACCATGCCTTCGATGTCGTTGTTCCCGTATCTCAAAATGATGAAGTCATCGCTTTTGTTCTTGCCGGTGACGAGAAAGAAGACACCAGGGGGATGAGCCCCGTAGTTAAGCACCTTAATTTCCTTCAGACACTGACGAATGTTTTAGTCGTTGCATTAAGAAACAGGGAGCTGGTAGATGAGAATTTAAGACAAGAAGGACTCAAAAGAGAATTGGAACTCGCGGGTGAGATGCAGTCTCTTCTCGTGCCTACGTCTTGGCCAGTAGATGCGCAAATTGATGTTTCTGGTTATTATCAGCCGCATCATCAAATAGGAGGTGATTACTACGATTGCTTTGAATGGGGTGCAGACTGTCTCGTTATATGTATGGCAGATGTAAGTGGAAAGGGCATAGGTGCTGCGCTTCTCATGTCAAACTTCCAGGCAAATGTAAAAGCAATCTTTCAGGGAGATGACAGTGATCTTATATCAAAAGTCAAGATCTTAAATGAGCGGGTGATGGACAGTGCAAAAGGAGAAAAATACATTACTTTTTTCGCAGCCATTTACCACCGTTCGTCCAAACTCATTAAGTATGTGAATTGTGGTCACAATCCTCCGCTTTGGATAGACGAGAAAGGTGTTTCCTCATGCTTAGAAATCGGTTCAGTAGGTTTGGGAATGTTTGATCGCTTACCTACCATTGAATCAGGTGAATTGATGGCCCTCCCAGGGAGTTCTTTGATCTGTTATACCGATGGCCTTGTAGAACAAGAAAACGCTGAGGAAATTGCCTTTGGGATGTCTCGAATGGAAAAAGTGGTGAGAGATAACACGCGCTCATCCTTGGATGAAATGCATGTTGAGATGGTCAAAGAATTGTCCAATTTTAGAGGAGAAACGGCGCTCTTAGACGACACGGCTTTGTTGAGTTGCAGATTTAAGTAATCTGGAATCTCCCCCTTGTTTCAGTTCGATGTCAAGAATGACTAAAAGCACCAAGAACCCCCAAAAGGGAGCATTTGCTTTGTCTGTGTCGAGATAGTTGTTGAGTACCCCATGAATAAAGTAACTCATCAATCCCAGATAAACGGAGACCGCTAAATTTCGGTCATCGAGATTCTTGATATGATGCCAGAGTCGAAATCCAATTTTTGAGGCCCACCAAATTAATAAAATCATAAATAGTGCGCCAAGAACGCCTTGCTCTGCGAGCGGACCTAAATATTCACTGTGCGCATTTCCCCCATCTGCATTGTTTGTGCTTATGATTGTTTTGAGGTCAGATTGTTGAAACGGCGCGTATACGAATTGGTATGTACCGGGACCCCACCCTGTAACTGGTCGTTCTTTAAATAAGGCGAGGGCACAACTCCATCGATTTAACCTTTCAAGATTCGAGTCATCGCTCGAAACATTAGAGATGGACTCCACATGTTCCGTAAGATTGTCTGATGAGTCCTGTTTGTTGCGTTGTAATTCTATGATGATTGCATCTTTACTCGTCCAAACCAATGCGAGCATAATGACGCCAATGCCGACAAGCGTCCTCAGTTTGAAGCCGAATCTCATTGCAGCATAAATCGCAGCAACAACAACGAGTGAAACCCAGGCAGCTCTTGTAAAAGAAAAGACGAGCCCCAAAGCGATGACACCAGTTGCAATCGCCAACATCACCTTCGTTAAGGTGGGGCGGCTGCGTTTTGACAACAATGCAATGGCAGGAGGTAAAAACATGGCCATCACTGCGCCATATGACGTGTGGTCCTTGAAAAAAGGCTTCATGACCCAGTGGCCGGCATGCTTTTCAAAACCAAATTCAGCATGACGAATCAGCGTGTAGACAATCACGATACACAATGGAAAAATCATCAGCATAACCATACGTTCACGATACTCGGGTTTGTGAAGCATGATGTGTCCTAGAAAAAAGAAAAAACCTGCAATAAACCACGCTCTGGAGATTGTAAACTTAAGAGATACGATGGGGTCAAAACTCGTCACAGTTGTGATCAGCATCCACAACATCATGAGGCTGATGATGATGGATATAGGGTGCGTCAAGAGTCTTTTGTCAACGGGCCATCCTTTTAAGGATCTAAAGACAAAGATTAATAATCCAAGAAACAGCAAGGGTTCCGTTGGCATATATAAACCAAGGGAAGTGTCACTAAATTCCTGTAGATTTAAACTTAATGGGACTGTGATTAAGATCGTGCCGATGAACAAATCCAATCGTTTTATTCCCCACCAAGACAACAATATCAAGAAGGGCAATAGCGCGAACCATATAAAGTCAAAGTAAACAGCAATGCCTAATAAAGCAGAGAAAATTGACGCCCCAATCAGGGCCGTTCTATCCATCCATCCAGCGTTCACTTATTGCGAATTTCAGCGCCCTTGATGCTGTCAAAAATGAGTAGTAAGATAAGTGTCATCGCAAGAGAAGACATTGCACTAACAACGACGATAAACCAACGTACCGGATATGACTTCTTATCTGCTGTTTGGGCATAATCGACAACCAAGCTAGATGGCAATTGTGTTGAGGCATCAACTTTCATCAAATCGTACCTCTTTTTAAGTGTGGCGAGTTGTTCGTAGGCGGGTTCGAGGAAATTTGTCAACTTGTTATACTCGTTTGCCAGCGTCGAAATCCTTTCCAAATCCTTCTGAATAATTCTGGCGCCTTTCATGTTATTGTCTGCCACAGCTCTTCCATATTCTGCAGTAAGCCCTTCAACTTGTGCTTCAAAATCATAAATGCCTTGCGCGTGAAGTTTTCCAAGACCATCCTCTGCTTCTTGAATTTCTAGAACCGCATTGTTATATGAATTTTCAGCCAATATTAACGCATTTTGAGCGCGGTCATTTCTGAGTGAATTCGCAAGGCTATCGACCAAGAAAACCAGGTCATTTGCGATGTCCTTTGCAATGTTTGGGTCTGTATCCAACACATGTATTCTGATAGAACCAAACCTGGTTAAATCAGCGCCCACATTACTGTCGTATTCTTTTTGAAGGAGTGTTCTTGCGCCGGGTTCATTGAGGTCGATGTCGTAGTGTTCGCTCAAGTTGTGGTTTCCGATAATTTGAGCACGAACGCGATTAGAATTCAGGAGCTGTAAAAGACGTTCTGCGTCCTCCGTTTCTCCATAAGCCATTAGATTGCCTTGCTTACTTTCTTCAAAAAACTGTTCACCAATCGAACTTTGCGTTGTCGCAAACATGATTACGCTTGACTCGAATTTCTCATCCATTAACAAAGAAACTCCGGCCGAAATAATGACAGCAAGTAGGCCTACGAATATGAAGGTCCTCAATCTGTCGTATACAAACAGAAGTAGATGAGTCGAGTCTAAACGCGATGAATCACGGTTGTCGTTTATTGATGTCATACCTGATTATTTTGAAAATAGAACGTCGCAAAGTTACGTTTGTTATTCTCTTACTACTAAACTTTAAAGTTGCCGTAATTATGCCACCCTTTGTTTTCTAACTTTGGAACATGGCAAGGATTGCTTTAAACGCTAGATTATTAATTCCAGGTAAGCTTGAAGGAACGGGGCGCTTTACTCATCAGTGCTATAAAAGAATTATTAAATCAAGGCCCAATGACACTTTTCTTCTCATTTTTGATAGGAAACCTTCTGTAGAATTTGACTATGGATCGAATTCAACTTCCGTGTGCTTATTTCCTCCTGCTAGGAGGCCTTGGTTGTTTGATTTATGGTTTGACTATGCCATTGCCTGGAAGCTTAAACAGTGGCGTGCGGATGCCTTCGTCTCCACAGATGGATATATTTCAAGGAGAAGTGCTGTAGCGCAACTCAATGTGATTCACGATATAAATTTCGAGCATCATCCAGAGTGGCTTCCCCCAAGGTTTGCAAGACATTTTAGAGCACGTTTCCCTCAATATGCCAGGAAGTCTTCAAAATTATGCACTGTTTCTGAATTTAGCAGAGGAGATATTTCTCGAACCTATCATATCGATGAAGCGTCAATCTCAATCATCCCCAACGCACCTGATGCTTCTTTCAAACCTTTGGTTTCCGAAAAACGTAACGCTTCAAGAATAAAGTTTGCTTCGGGGAATAAATACAATGTCTTTGTAGGTTCAATTCATCCGCGAAAGAATATTCGCGGCATGCTCAATGCGCACAAGGTCTATCGAAGTATGGGAGGCCATTCAGACCTTGTCATTGTAGGCGCTGAAATGTGGAAGCAAGAGATGTTTGACACTGCAAATGTTCATTGGGTAGGGCGCTTAAACGACGATGAACTCGTAAGTGCTGTCGCAGGAGCAAATGCGCTTCTATATCTTCCTTTTTTCGAAGGTTTCGGAGTCCCTATTGTCGAAGCGATGGCGTGTGGGGTTCCTGTGATTGCAAGCAATACGACTTCAATCCCAGAAGTATGTGGGGGTGCGGCGGCGGCGTTGGTAAGTCCGACAGACGCAAAGGGCGCAGCTGAGGCATTACTGAGACTTGATGAAGACAAGGATTTGCATGAGGAAAAATCTAAACAAGGCATCAAGCGCGCTGCCGAATTCTCATGGGAGAAGAGTGCGCACCTGTTTTCACAGGCCTTAGATGAAATGTTAAGTGAACTATGATAAAGCTGCTTCCGTATGTCAAACCCAATCGAGTCGAGGCGGGTTGTGATGAAGCAGGAAGAGGTTGTCTCGCGGGGCCTGTTGTGGCTGCCGCAGTTATTTTAGATCTAGAAACAGCAACTGAACTCGGGTTAAACGACAGTAAAAAGCTTTCTGAAAAAAAGCGAAACGCACTCAGAATTCAAATAGAATCAAGGGCCATTGCCTGGTCAGTTTCTTTCGTTTCTCACGATAAAATTGATGAAATCAACATCCTTCAGGCCTCCTTTTTGGCCATGCGAGAATCGGTTGACACCCTTTTCATTCGTCCGGATCACATCCTTATTGACGGAAATAGATTTGTGTCTTCTCCGACAATGCCACCTCATACATGCATCATCAAGGGTGACGCCAAGTTTGCATCTATTGCCGCTGCGAGTATCCTTGCAAAGACACATCGGGATCAGTTTATGCACAAAAAAAGTATTGAATACCCAGCGTATCACTGGGATTCAAATTTCGGGTATCCGACTAAGGCTCATAGGGAAGCGATCAAGACGTGTGGTGTATCACCCTTTCACCGCATGACGTTTCAATTGCTCCCTAAATAGTGAGTGTCGATAAAAGTTAATAAAAACGCCACGAAACACCTTTTTTTGTACATAAATCGTTAAATTGCGTCATCATAAAAACCAAAACGTTCCAAATGAAACGCATTAATATTTTCTTTCTAATAGCCACTTTCTTTTCGCTATTTACAACACACGCTCAGTGTGACCTTTTCTTCTCAGAGTACGCTGAAGGGTCTTCTAACAATAAATATTTGGAGATTTTCAATCCCACAAATGCAGATATTTCCCTAGATGGCTATGCTTTTCCGAGTGTTTCAAATGCTCCAACTACACCAGGTGAGTTTGAATACTGGAATACTTTTACTCCGGGCGCTATAGTCCCAGCTGGTGGTTTTTATATCATATCTCACGGGTCATCCGATCCTTCTATCCTTGCCTTGTCTAATCAAAATCATACTTACTTATCTAATGGTGATGATGGTTACGCACTTGTTCAGGGTACAGAGACAGACTTTGTGGTTCTTGATGTCATAGGTCAAAATATAACAGACCTAGACTATGCTGATCCAGGGTCTGGATGGGATGTTGCCGGAGTTACAGAAGCAACGAAAGATCATGTTCTGGTTCGTAAGTCTTCAGTCATCAATGGAAATACAGATTGGGCTTTATCTGCAGGAACAGATGAAGCTTCTTCTGAGTGGATCGTTATGCCAATAGATACATGGACAGATTTAGGTCTCCACACTTTTACAGGCTCTTGTGGTCCTGTTGTGCAAGGTTGCACGAATTCAAATGCCACGAACTACGATGCCACTGCCAACGAAGATGATGGATCTTGCACATTCGCAAATGCATGTAATCTTGATGGTATAGAAGTTGCAACTTCTGGTTTAACATTTGTGCCTGCTGACTTAACAGTTGATATAGGTTCACTTGTGTTTTGGGTAAACAATGGTGGATCACACAATGCAAACGGAGATATTGACACACAAACTGGACTTTCTTTTGGAAACCCTGAATCTTTTTACTTTGATATTGTATCTGGTGATGCTTCAGGCGTATGTATAGGCTCACACACTTTTACAATCCCAGGCGTTTACGCTTATGATTGTTCACAATATGGGCACGCTGCTGCAGGTATGGTAGGAACCATTACTGTGGGTGTGGGTGGATGTACGGATGCAGTTGCGCCCAACTACAATTCGGCTGCTGATTTCGATGATGGATCTTGTGTGGCTTCTCCATACACTTTAATCTCTGACATTCAAATCGGTCAGGAATCAGCGCTTTTTGAGGGTGTCGCAGTTTTGACTTCAGGTATCGTTACAGGCGTGTATGGTGGCAGAGCGACTATACAAGATGGCGCTGGTGCTTATTCTGGTATTTGGATAGATGGATCAAATGTGGCGCTTCAGGTTGGTGATTCTGTTGATGTGTCTGCTACTGTTGCCGAGAATTTCGGCTTAACACAACTCACTTCGCCTTCAGTCACGATTAACAGTCAAGGCAATGTACTTCCTGCTTCTGAAGTGCTGTCAACATTAGATGTGTCTGCAGAACAGTGGGAAGGTGTTTTGGTTCAAACTTCTGGAGTGGTTGAAAGTGATGCATTGGGCAACAACGAATGGTCTGTGAACGATGCTTCTGGCGCAGTTGTACTCGATGATGCAGGATTCAATGCAATCGCTGCGGGTCTGACGACTGTTGGCGCAAGTGTTCAAGTTTCAGGGTCTGTTGATTATTCCTTTGGAGAATTTAAAATCCAACCACGTGATGTCAACGACGTTCTTCTCTTCGGTTGTACATCAGACGCAGCGGACAATTATGATTCATCGGCTTCAGTGGATGACGGAAGTTGCGTGTTTACTGGCACATCTTGTACACTCTTTGTGTCAGAGATAGCAGAAGGGTCTTCAAACAATAAATACATTGAGCTTTACAACCCGACTGGTTCTACTGTTTTTCTAGATCAGTACACAATGGCCAATTGTAGCAATGGATGTGATACTCCTGATGCACTTTATATTACGGATCAATTTGATTACTGGTCATTAACTTTTCCCGCTGGTGCAACTGTTGCTCCAAACAGCACGTACATTATCGCACACCCTTCTGCAGATCCATTGATTCTTGCGGTTGCAGATATGACTTACATATACCTGTCAAATGGCGACGATACGTATGCACTTGCTGAAATTATGGGTGCTGATACTGTACTTGTTGACCTCATAGGTGATATAGGACCTGATCCCGGTTCTGGATTCACAGTGTCAGGTATCTTAAATGCGACTCAAAATGGTACACTGGTTCGTAAGTCTGACGTAAATGCTGGTAACGCTGGAATGTGGCTCGCCTCTGCGGGTACAAATGAATTTGATGGTGAGTGGATTGTAAATCCATCTAACGATTGGAGCAATATCGATTCTCATGAGTTTACCAGTGGATGTGCTGTTAATACGGGTGGATGTACTGACCCTGGAGCGTCTAACTATGACCCCGCTGCCACAACTGATGACGGATCTTGTGTGTTCATTCCCAACTTAACAATTCAGGAAATTCAAAGTGGACTTGTGACAGGCCAAGTATTAACGAGCGGTGTCGTCACAGCAGTCTATGCAGCTTCTGGTTCTTTGGGTGGAAGCGCTTCTTATGTCATTCAAAATGAAACAGGACCTTATTCAGCTATTTGGTGTCTTGGACAAGGTGTGGTCGCAGGAGATTTAGTTGATATTTCTGGAACTGTATCTGAGATATATGGCTTACGCCAAATTGTAGGTGCTGTATCGACCGTTGTGTCTTCAGGAAACACACTTCCAGAAGCAGAACTTCTTACTACTGATGCAGTCAATGACGAGCAGTGGGAAAGCGTACTAACTCAGCTTCTCGCTCCAGTTTCTAACGAAAATGCAGGTTACGGTGATTGGTTACTAGACGACGGCTCTGGTAACGCTAAGGTTGCTAACTTGGGTTACGATGCAGTAGATGACAGTGTTGATGTGGATGGTATTATGATGCCGGTTGTTGAATTGGGTGTTACTTACCGTGTTACTGCGCCGAATTTTTATTCATACGGATCTTGGAAATTGGTCCCAGTACTTGCAACGGACGTTGTCCGTCTTGGGTGTATGGATGTCTCATTTGTGAATTATGATCCTTTGGCTGCGGAAGATGATGGCTCTTGTTCTAACATCCCAGGATGTACAGACCCTACAGCAGACAATTATGATCCTGCTGCTGTGACTGATGATGGAACATGTATTGTTACAGGATGTTTTGACCCACTCGCATTAAACTACAATGCCAATGCGACAGTCGTTGATAACACGCTTTGTTACTACACTTTACCTTCCATCGTAATCAATGAGATCCATTATAACTCTAGCATTGCTCAAGGGGATGATTTTGATTGGGAATTCTGTGAATTATATAACACAGGAGATCTTGCAGCAGATTTGAGTGGATATCATTTCTTTAACTCAGCATCTGGTTCGTCTCAATTGGGATTGGTCTTCCCAGCAGGAACTTCTATCGCTGCTGGAGAGTTTGTGATTGTGACTGTTGCTGGAGGTGGAGGAACACTTAACTATTCTGGAAATGGATATCAGGTGTTCGAAATGGAGCTTGGCAACTTCTCTAACGGTGGTGAAGCAATTTCACTTGAAGATGCCTGGGGCAATGTTGTCGATGCAGTAACTTATGCTTCATCAGGTCTTTGGCCAGGTGAAGGGTTCAGTATTCTAGGCAGTACGCTGATTGGTAACCCGAACGGTGGCGGAGCTTCACTCGAATATATCCCGGAAATTCTCGCGACTTATATTGCAGGAACAATTTCTGCAGATAACGCGTTTGGAAATAACTGGCAAGCGTCTTGGGTGGATGGAGGTACACCTGGAGCGGCGAATTCATCTGCTTTTGGATGTAACGATGCTGAAGCTTGTAATTACAATGCGACTGCATACTTGGCAGACAATTCATCATGTACTTACGACTGCTATGGGTGTACGTACACTGATGCTGAGAACTTCACAAATGGAGCTACTGTAGATGATGGTACTTGTACTTTCGCTCCCGCAGGAAGTGATTGCCCAGCAGATATAAATAATGACGGTACGATCACAGCTGCCGATCTTCTTTTATTTCTTTCTGCCTTCGGACAAAACTGTTAATAGCATATATAAAATAGATATCGGACTTTCTGATCGTACTCTATTTGTATAGAGAAATGGGCACTCGTAAAGGGTGCCCATTTTAGTGCAACACGATTTTTCTACTTCACAATTAACCGTGTGGTGTCTTGATTGGAGATGTTGAGGTCTCTATCTTCTAGCGTCATTCTAAATCTCAGTGTATCGAAATTAGACTGAAGATACCAGGTGTTCATTGCTATTTCAATCGTGCCATTAAGCGCAGGGTGAGTTCCGGAGGGTTCAACGCGGGGAACTCGGTAGTAAAACGGAACCTGTCCTTGGGCAGGAATTAAAGGGATGTGCGTCCACACACCATTTCGGAGTTCGTCGTATTCACATTTCAGATTGAAGTGATGGTCACATGTACTACAATATGGTGCAAGCGTATCGCTTTGATTTAATCCCAAATCCCCATCCCCATCGGTAAAATGAATAGAGAGTAACGCATTTTCACTTTCATCAACGTTAAAAGAAAGGAATTCAATTTCAGGTTCAATGGGATAATTGGGATCTGGAATGCAGCCAGCTAGACCAAAACAAGCAGAAAGTGCACATATTAATGTGACGCGAGAACTTAAATTGACGTTTTTCATTCATTCAAAGCTACCACTTCCGAACTTGCGTCCATGAATTTATCTGAAAATTTCCCTGATAC
>MDSV01183925.1_pt1 | contig 26166 bp, 35 predicted proteins | sample 810851 | NCBI WGS metagenome assembly MDSV01 (sample SAMN05326640, study PRJNA326480) | marine metagenome | isolation source: seawater | place: Atlantic Ocean: North East | collected 2012
TGGTCAACTATTTTCACTCCCGCTTTTTTAAATGAATACAAAACAGCATGATTAAGTTCAACTATTGCTCTGTCCTTCCATAGGTTTATTTTATCTCTCAAGTTTAGTCCCATTAACTTAGCTACTTTAGGCAAAATATTGTAGCGTTTTTCATCTGCAAAGTTTCTTGCTCCAATCTCTGTCCCCATATACCATCCATTAAATGGAGCGGCTTTAAATTCAATTCCTCCTATCTCTAAGGTCATATTCGAAATAATTGGAGTTGAGTACCATTGTAGTTTTAAATCTTTTAATGATTCAATTTCTGGGTGCTCAATCTGAACTATGGTAATAATGTTTGAAGGTATTTCTCGCCATATGGGCGTTTTATCACCAATTTGAACAACTAACGGTAAAATGTCAAACTCACCCATTTTTGGTTTCCAGCCCAGCTTTATACATTCTTTTGTAAAGCTGACTTGTTTTGAATCACCCGTTATAGATCCGTCAGAATTTTGATATCCAGCGAAACTCAATAGTTGGGGATTCCAAATAAGAATTTCTTTATTCGGGTCGAATACACTAATGGTTGATTTTATGTTGCCTCCATTTGTTGCCGCATCAATATGTTCGAAAAGTGATTCAAAAATAGCATCGATAGAATTTACAGACCTTCTGTCAAAAACATCCATGGCTTTCCAAAAAAGCCTTCCAATACATTTGTTGGAATTACGCCAAGCTACTTTTGTCCCATAATTTAATTCGAATTCAAGCAAATCATAGGTTCCTTTTTTTTCAATTTGATTTTTAACCTCTGACCAGCGATTTTCATACAAATGTTCCTTATCTAATTCTCTGTAGCAGAGCTTTAAATACATTTCAGCTTTTCCAAGAAGATTTGTTACAGTCATCTACAAGCGAAATTAAAGATTTTATTGTTTTAAAAATTAAACTTTCAGTTTTCTGAAAATGTTTCAAAATTAATCTCAAATATTATAGTTTGTGCATTTTTAAAAGGATAAAACATACTTGAATTTAATTAGATCATCAAATTATATTCTTAAAAGAACATATGAATAAAATCACTTTGCTAATTTATGAACAAATAAATAGACTTAAGTTTTTATTGATTATCAGTTCAATATTTTAGTGCTGACTTAATGGTCTTGCAAAAGCAATTACATCTTGTTGTGTTATTTCATTGCCACAAAGTATAATCAATCGTTCCATTACATTTCTGAATTCTCTTATGTTTCCGGTCCAATTTATCTTCTGAAGTTCATTTAGTCCTTCTTTGGAAACTATTTTAGGAGCAATTCCATGTTCTTCACAAATTTGTTTTGTAAAGAAATCAGAGAGAAGAGGAATGTCCTCTTTTCTCTGATTTAATGATGGGTTTTCAATAATAATAACGCTTAATCTGTGGTATAAGTCTTCTCTAAATCTCCCATTTGCAATTTCTTCTTTTAAATCTTTATTTGTAGCGGCAACGACTCGTACATCAACTTTAATTTCTTTTTCGCCTCCAACACGAGTAATCTTATTTTCCTGAAGAGCTCTTAGTACTTTTGCTTGAGCAGAAAGACTCATATCACCAATTTCGTCTAGAAAAAGAGTTCCTCCATTTGCACTTTCAAAGTTGCCCTTCCGTTGCTTATGTGCAGATGTAAAAGCCCCCTTTTCATGACCAAAAAGTTCAGATTCAATTAGTTCTGAAGGAATGGCTGCACAATTTACTTCAACTAATGATGATTTAGCTCGTGGGCTTTTTTCATGAATTTGACGAGCAACCAATTCTTTTCCTGAGCCATTACCTCCAGTAATTAAAACTCTGGCATCGGTTGCTGCAACTTTATCTATGATATTAATAACGGTTTTAATTGCCTGCGATTCTCCAATAATGTTTCCTGATTTTACTTTGTTGAGTTTTTTCTTTAATACTTTAGTTTCTTGTACCAATTCTTTTTTGTTCATTGCATTTCGAACAGTGACAAGTAGTCGATTTAAATCGGGTGGTTTAGGTAGGTAATCAAACGCTCCTTTTTTAAGTGCATCTACGGCAGTGTCAATTGTCCCATGACCTGAAATCATTACAATCGTTGAATCGTAATCTAATTCTTTGATTTTTTCAAGAACCTCCATACCATCCATTTTAGGCATTTTTATATCACAAAGAATAACGTCATATTCGTTATCTCTTGCCATTTTTAAACCTTCTTCTCCATTCTTCGCTTGATCTACCTCAAATTTTTCAAATTCAAGTATTTCACAAAGCGTTCTTCTTATAGGTCTCTCGTCATCTATAACTAATATTTTTCCCATCCTTGACTTTTTAGTGCGTTATACAGTTTAGAAACTCGCTTGCTACACCCTCTTTTAAGGCGTAACGGGCTAATTTAAATTGTTGAATATTTACTTGTTTAAGTATGAAATCAACAAGCACTGTGCCAACTACAATCATAGGAGCTCTTTCATTTATTAATCCTGGTATTTTTAAACGCTCCTCTAGTGTTAATTCTAGAATATTTTCTTTAATATTTTCGAACTCCAAAAGGTTGAATTCATAGTCTGTAGAGTATATTAATTTCTCTGATTCATTTAGTTTGTGAGCTATCATTTTTGCAAAAGAGGTAAACGCTCCTGATGATCCAATTAGAACTTCTATTTCAAAATCATTCGCCTTTTTAATAACTTCTTTTAACTTTTTTTCAAGATGATTCTCCATATCCTCCAATTCCTCTTCCATAATTGGTTCAGATTTGTGAAATTTCTCAAATAGCCTTGCAGCGCCTACCTCAATACTTTTTTTCCAATATACTTGGTGTTTGTCGCAAATTATAAATTCAGTACTTCCGCCTCCAACATCCATTAATAAGACTGGATTGTTCCCGAAATTAGTAGCCTCTTTTGCTCCGTTATAGATATACTCAGCTTCTAAACCTCCATTAATAATTTCAATTTCAATTCCAGTTAAAGATTTTACCTTATTTGTAAAATCTTTTCCGTTTTTAGCGTTCCTGACTGCTGAAGTTGCTACTGCAATAATTTTTGAGACACCGTGATCGTCAGCAATTTTTTTAAATTTTTTAATCGTTTTTAATCCTCTTAAAATTGCGTCATCTTGAATAATATTATTGTTAATCCCCCCTTTACCAAGAAAAACAAATTCTTTGTAAACAGTCAAAGGAATTAGCCTTCTGTTTGGCTTCTCTGCTACCAATAAATTGAATGTATTGGTGCCTATATCGATAACAGCAACTTTCATGAATTACTCTGTTTAAACCACTTCCATATATTGCTATAACTTAGCTTTTGACCGTACATCAAAATAGCTGTTTTGTAAACTTTAGCAGCAAATCGTGTACTGAACCAAACACAACTAAGCAATAGAATAACTGCAGTCACCACTTGCCACCAATCTTCAGTCCAATTTATAAAAGGCAGTCTTGAGGCCATTACAATAGGTGAGGTAAGAGGGAATATTGATGCATAATAGACTAAGTCAGAATCAGGATTATCCATAACGGTGAATGAAATAATCATACTAATCAATATAGGAACTGTAATAGGTAAAATGTATTGCTGTGTTTCGGTGTCGGGATTTGCGGCTGAGCCAATGGTTGCAAAAAAAGAGGAGTAGAGTAAAAACCCTCCAATAAACAAAAAAGGCATTACAAGCAGGAACGAAGGAAGAAAGGATCGTAAACTTTCAATCGCGTAAACAGTATCTAACTCTTCAGATGATAATACAGGGATTTCTGCACTTATTAATTTTCCTTTAGTATCCATCATCATAATCTGATCGTTTACAATTTTGGACGTGTCAATATCTAAAATTGATTGAACAATACTAAAAATAGTTATAGATGCCATAATTATTATTACGAATTGTGTCATCCCAACCAATCCAATTCCAATAATCTTTCCCCACATAAGTTTTACAGGTTTAATTGAGGATAATATAATTTCAACAATCTTATTAGTTTTTTCTTCTAAAACTCCTTTCATTACTTGTACACCGTAAATTAGAACTAATAAATACATTAATATTCCTCCTGCTAATGAAACATAAGATTTTATCTCAGGGTCAATTCCTTGACCTTCATATTGTATATCGCATGCATCTCCCAATCTTTGGTCTACTTGTTCTAAATTTAAATTAGTTATTCTGTAAACTTGGATTTTACGAAAAAGATCAAAACAATCATTTTTTATTACTTTCATAACCCCTGGTCCCGGATGCCCATTATTATATAGCTGTCCTGGACTATTAGAAACAACTCCAAAATTTTTGTTTAAATGAAGTACCATCGTGTCCTTTGAGTTCTCATACTTATCGGCAACTTCTTCAACAGTAGCTTCAAAAGGCATATGTATGTAATTTATGTATTTTGAACTTTTATTTTTCTCTAATAAATCTCCTAAAGCAAGCGTATTGTCAACAACTAAAACGGTTTTTTGTCTAAAAGTTGTTTCTTGAATAAGAATAGGTGCAATAATAAGTCCTGCAATTATAAATGGTGATAGAATAGAAAGTAGCAAAAAAGATTTTTTTTGTATCCTAGTTTTATACTCTCTTTGAACGACCAATTTTAGTTTATTCATTCGAATTCTATTTTTTTATCAATTTATAAGGTTGATTTGCCTCTTCAACAGCCTTGATGAAGATGTCATGCATATTTGCTGATGATTCAAAAACTGATATTATTTTACAACTATCTAGAATATTTTGTAATAATTCATTAATGGAACTTTCTCCGTTTGGAGAAACGGTTACTTTAAATTCTGATTTTGATATTTCTATCTTTTTTAATAATTCAAAACCTGTCCATAAAGCGTTTGTAAAGCTAATCATGTTTCCAATAAAATGTATGTCGTAAGTGTTTTTACTAAAACGCCTTTTGACTTCGTTGATATTCCCATCAATAATTGTTTCTGATTGATTAATTAGAGTAATATAATCGCATATCTCTTCTACACTTTGCATGTTATGAGTAGAGAAAATAATAGTTGCTCCTTTTTTCTTTAGTTCAAGTATTTCCTGTTTAATTAATTCTGTATTTATTGGATCAAATCCCGAAAAAGGTTCATCTAAAATTAAGAGTTCGGGGTCGTGGACTACAGTAACAATAAATTGAACTTTTTGAGCCATTCCCTTTGAAAGATCTTCTACTTTTTTATTCCACCAATCTAGTATGTCAAATTTATCAAACCATTCAGTTAGCTTCTTTTTTGCACTTGCTTTATTCATTCCTTTAAGTTGTGCCAAATACATAGCCTGTTCACCAACCTTCATTGTTTTGTAAAGTCCTCGCTCTTCGGGTAAATATCCTATTTTTTGAGTGTGTATTTCGGTCAAAGGTTTGTTGTAGAATAGAATTTCTCCTTTGTCTGGTTTTGTGATTTGATTGATTAACCGAATAAATGTAGTTTTTCCCGCTCCATTTGGTCCAAGTAGACCATATATAGAACCTTTTGGTATTTTTATACTCACATTGTTTAAAGCAATATGAGTATCGTATCTCTTTACGACTTTATTGGCCTTAATAATATATTTAGTTGCCATATTTCTATTAACTAAAATAGATAAACTACTTCAAGATTTACTTTTAAGAAAGTAAAGTTTCTTAAAGAAATGATTTATTGAAATAAATACTGTTGTGTTTAAATTACATTAAGCAAAAAAAGCCCCATAATTGAGGCTCTTTTTAATTGAAGTATTCTTTCACCCTTTCAAAAAATCCTTTATCTTTTTTTCCTGGACTAGGTTTGAAGTTATCAGACTCTTTTAAGGTCTCAATAATTTTTTTTTCATCCGAAGAAAGCTTTTGCGGTGTCCAGACATTTACGTTTACAATGATGTCACCTTTTCCATATGAATTGACGCTCGGTAATCCTTGTCCTCTCAACCGAAGTAATTTTCCGGATTGTGTCCCTTCCTCTAATTTTATTTTCACTTTTCCTTTTAGCGTATGAACTACTATTTGTGTTCCAAGTGCAACATCAGCGAAGTTGACAAAAAGGTCATAATGTAAATTTTGTCCCTCTCTTTGAAAGTAATCATGTTTCTTTTCTTCTATTACAACTAATAAATCACCTGCAACTCCTCCGCGACTTCCTATATTTCCTTGACCACTTACTTGAAGTTGCATGCCATCTTCAACACCAGCAGGAATATCAATAGGTATTACAGCTTCACCTCGTTCTACACCTTTACCATTACATTTTTTACATTTATCAGTAATTACACTCCCCTGGCCGTTGCATGTAGGACAAACAGATGCGGTTTGCATTTGGCCTAAAAATGTATTGGTTACCCGAGTTACTTGTCCAGAACCATTACATGTTGTACATGTGGAATGGCCACTCGATCCTTCGGCTCCAGATCCTTCACAACTTGCACATGCGTTATCTTTTATAACTTTTACTTTTTTTTCAACCCCTTCTGAGATTTCTTCTAAACTTAGGGAAACTTTAATTCTAATATTAGACCCTCTATTGACTCTTCTACCTCCTCTGGACCTTCCGTTTCCTCCACCGAAGCCAAACCCACCAAAAACATCACCGAAATTCTCAAAAATATCGTCCATAGACATTCCGCCACCAAAACCACCATGACCTCCACTGGCTGCACCTCCCATTCCCGCATGACCAAATTGATCGTAACGTGCTTTCTTTTGAGTATCGCTCAATACTTCATAGGCCTCGGCGGCTTCCTTAAATTTCTGTTCTGCTTGGTTATCGTTTGGGTTTTTATCAGGATGGTGTTTAATAGCCAGCTTTCTATAGGCTTTTTTAATTTCCTTTTCGTCAGCAGATTTCGCTACTCCTAATACCTCGTAATAATCTCTTTTTGACATATTTTTTGTCTTATGCTCCTACAACAACTTTTGGAAATCTTATGATTTTCCCATTTAAAATATACCCTTGTTCTATAATTTCTATAATTTTTCCTTTCAATTCCTCTGAGGGTGCTGGAATATTTGTGATGGCTTCATGTTCATCAGCATTGAAATCCTGCTCTTTCACATTCATTAATTCAAGCCCGTTGGACTTTAGAGAATTTGTTAATTTATTAAAAATTAATTCAAGTCCTTCCTTAAGTGAAGCAACATCTTCTGCTTTGCTTATATTTTCTTTCGCTCTATCCAAGTCATCTAAAATTGGCAGAAGTACTTTATAAACATCAGCAGAAGCACCTGAGATTAAATCTGCTTTTTCCTTCTGTGTTCTTTTTCTGAAGTTTTCGTATTCTGAGAAAATTCGTAAAAACTTATCTTCAGCCGATTTGAGTTTGTCTTCTAACGAGACCTCTTCGATTTCTTGCTTTGACTCTTCTTGCTTTGACTCTTCTTGCTTTGACTCTTCTTTTTTGTCTTTTACTTTTTCTTCTTTCTTACCCATTTTTTCTTATTTTAAGAAATTATTTCTGTCGCTTAAATTCTCAACACCAAATCTACTTGACGCAATAATGTCTTATAAACGTTTTGATATTGATTATTTAGATTGGCAAAATTACGATAAAAAAAGGATAGATTTAAATAGTTGCCTTTTTAATCCTCTTTAAGCCTTAGAGATTCTAAAAGATTGTCAAGTTCATTTCCCCTTAGATTTTTTCCTACTATATTACCGTATGGATCTAATAAAAAATTTGTGGGAATACTTCTGATTTTATATTTCTCTGCAAGCTTACTATTCCATGATTTCAAATCAGAAATGTGCCATGGCCAAGTAAGTTGATCGTCTTTTATAGCCTTTAACCAAGATCCCTTATTTGCATCTAAAGAGACACTAAAAACTTTAAATCCCTGAACTTTTTTGATTTTTCCTTTCCAATTTTTCTGACCAGGAAAGACGAAATTATTAAAATGTTTGACTGTTTTTATTAGGTTTCTATTTTCATATCGACAGGGCCTGCACCAGGAGGCCCAGAAATCTACAAGTACATAGTTCCCTCTCAAATTAACTAAGCTTAGGGTATCTCCATTAGGGGATGCACCTTTCAGGTTTGGAGCCACATTTCCAATATTTAATCCTCTCACTAATTTTTGATGCTTCACAACAAAAAATGAGAGCCCTATGAAAGCAATTGTTATTAATAAAATATTTTTCATTATTTGACTCTAGTGATATCAGCTCCTAATTTTCTTAAACGAGTATCAATGTTTTGATATCCTCTATCAATTTGTTCAATATTATTTATTGTAGAGGTTCCGTTTGCCGATAGGGCCGCTATTAATAAGGATACACCGGCTCTAATGTCTGGTGACGTCATTGTTACTCCTCTCAATCTTTGTTGTTTGTTATTTCCAATTACAGTAGCTCTATGTGGATCGCATAAAATAATCTGAGCTCCCATATCTATTAACTTATCAACAAAGAAAAGTCTTGATTCAAACATTTTTTGATGAATAAGCACAGAGCCTTTAGCTTGAATTGCTGTTACTAGCATAATGCTTAATAAATCTGGAGTAAACCCTGGCCACGGAGCATCTGCAATAGTCATTATAGAACCATCTATGAATTTTTCTACTTCATACTGCTCTTGCGAGGGAATTACGATATCGTCTCCAACTAATTCCATTTGAATCCCTAAGCGCTTAAAAGTATTTGGAATAATTCCTAAGTTTTGATAAGAAACATCTTTTATAGTGATGTTTGATTCTGTCATTGCTGCCAAACCTATAAAAGAACCAATTTCAATCATATCGGGCAGTATTCTGTGATCAGTACCGTCTAGTGATTCCACACCTTCAATAGTAAGTAAGTTGGAACCCACTCCAGATATTTTCGCCCCCATTCTATTGAGCATTTTACACAATTGCTGTAAATAAGGTTCACAAGCGGCATTATAAATTTGTGTTTTTCCATCTGCAAGAACTGCAGCCATTACTATGTTTGCTGTTCCTGTAACAGAGGCCTCATCTAGTAACATGTAACAACCTTGCAGTTTTGGTGCCTCAACTTTATAAAATTTGCTTGCTGCTTGATATTCAAAATGGGCACCTAGTTTTTGAAATCCTATAAAATGAGTATCGACTCTTCGTCTTCCAATTTTATCGCCACCTGGTGCAGGAATATATCCTTTTCCAAATCTAGCTAACATAGGACCTACAATCATAATTGAACCTCTAAGGCTAGACCCCTTTGTTTTGAAATCATCAGAAATCAAATAATCAATGTTAATGTCATCTGCTTGAAATTCGTAATCAAATTCATTGAGTTGATTAACTTTAACTCCCATACTTTTTAATAAGTCAATTAACTTATTAACATCAACAATGTTTGGAAGGTTAGTGATGGTAACTTTTTGAGGAGTTAATAAAACTGCGCATAAAATCTGTAACGCTTCATTTTTAGCTCCTTGAGGAATTATTTCACCTTCTAATCTGTTTCCACCATTAATTACAAAACTCTCCATTTTTATCTTCTTTTAAAAGGTCTTTTACTCCCTTTTTTATTGTTGTTTGATTGTCTTCTGTTGCTACTTTTTATGTTAGTAGGTTTTTTTCCTACAAGATAGCTAGCATGCTTTAGAGATTGGTTCTCCGGCATTTTTAAGATTCCATTTGATAGTGTATTAAGTTGATCAAAAATCAATTCATCATTTACACTATCTCTATTGTACAAAAGATAGTTTTTCTTCATCATATTTGCGATGTAGTATATGAAGGAATCTCTTTCTTTACCATCTTCCATCTTACATGCTTTTTCAATAAAGCTTTCAATTGATTTTCCGTAGTGGCGAAATCTTATTTTGTTTTGTGGGTAAGGAATTGTATTAGGTGGTTTAACTAATTCTTCTTTGTCCGGATAAGGATATGGAGAGTCAACGTCTAATTTAAAATCAGAAATTATAATCATGTGATCCCATAGACTTTGAATGAAATCATCTGCCTCTTTAAATTGAGGTTTTACTTGTCCCATTACTTTTACAATTGTCCTTGCTATATGGTTTCGTTCATCTCTATTCTCCTCTGAGATGGCATGTTCTATCATTTTATGAATATTTCTTCCGTATTCTGGAATAACTAATGAGGATCTCGTGGTGTTGTAGTCCATAAATGTTTTGGTATAATTTTTAAAGCTACCCAACTATTTTAAGTTTGGCAAATTTCAAAAGTATTTGTTTTTGGCCGTGTTTGCCAAACGAAATTACTGCTTTTTTATTTGGCCCTATACCTTCAACCTTAATAACTTTGCCTTGACCAAATCTAAGATGCACAACGTTTTGTCCTTCTTTAACTATTAAGCTTGATTTATTTTCCGATTTATATTTCTCTGAATCTACTAATTTTGCTGCTTTTTCAAGGCTCACTAATTTTTTTCCTGGTGGAATAGGAGACCGACTTGAAAGATGATTAGTTTCATTTAATTTTATTCCTGCAAAGTTTCTAGGGAGTCTTGCTTCTGGCATTTCTATGAAATCTAGTGGGATTTCAGTTATAAATCTACTGGGTTCGGCATAAATTACAGTTCCAAACTTAAATCGAGTTTGGGCATAGCTTAAAAAAACTGCTCTTTCAGCTCTAGTAAGAGCGACATAAAAAAGTCTCCTTTCCTCCTCTAATTCCGTTCTTGAGTTTAAAGATAACTGAGAAGGAAATAGGTTTTCCTCCATTCCAACAATAAAAACAAAGGGGAACTCTAACCCTTTAGCGCTATGAATCGTCATTAATGATACTTTATTGGAATCGTCATTATTTTCATTTTCTGTATCAGTTAGTAAAGCAATATCTTCCATGAACTTATCAAGAGTTTTTATAGGACGATCTCCCTGTTTCTCATTAGCCGAGAATTGCTTTAAGCCATTAAGAAGCTCTTGTATGTTTTCGTATCGTGATACACCTTCAGGTGATTTGTCGTTATGTAAATCCTTTAATAATCCGGCTTGGGAAGCAATATATTGACCAAGCTCGAAAGCATTTTTTCGGAAGAGTTCACTGCCAAAACTTAAAATCATAGTTACGAAGTTTTTAATTTTTGTTTTGGGACCATTTCCAATATTTATGTTATATAATTCTATATTGGAAATAACGTCCCATATACTAGTCGAATTAGTGTTCGCGGCTAAAATTAACTTATCAATAGTTGTTTTTCCGATACCTCTAGCGGGATAGTTAATAATTCTTTTTAAAGCCTCTTCATCATTTGGATTAAAAGTCATCCTGAAGTATGAGAGTAAATCTTTTACTTCTTTCCGCTGATAAAAAGAGAGTCCTCCGTAAATCTTATAAGGGATATTTAGTTTTCTTAAGGACTCCTCCATTGATCTTGATTGAGCATTTGTTCTATATAAAATAGCAAACTCATTATTATGAAGTTGATTTTCTAACTTTAAACTCATTATTTTATCAGCTACTAATCTCCCTTCCTCATTATCTGTTTTTGTTTTAATCACCTTGATTCGTGGTCCTTCATCATTTTCAGTCCAAACCTCTTTTTCGAATTGATCTTTGTTTTTTGCTATTACAGCATTTGCGGCCTCTACGATATTTTTGGATGATCTATAGTTTTGTTCTAGTTTAAAAGATTGAGTATTTGAATAGTCTTTTTGGAAATTTAATATGTTTTCAATATTAGCTCCTCTAAAAGAATAAATACTTTGAGCATCATCTCCGACCACACAGATGTTTTTATGCTTTTTAGCAAGCATTTTCACAATGGTATATTGAGCATAATTAGTATCTTGATATTCATCCACTAAGATATACTGGTAGATTGATTGATGTTTATTTAAAACGTCAGGGAATTTTAAAAACAGGTCATACGTCTTAAACAAAAGGTCATCAAAATCCATAGCTCCTGACTTGATACATCTTAGATTATATATTTTATATATCCTTCCTATTTCTGGTTTCCCCATTCTTTTATCCTCAGCAATAATTGCTGGATCATCATTATAAGCTTTAGCAGAGATTAAATTATTTTTGGCTGCAGAAATTCTATTGTAGACCATTCCTGATTTGTAGATTTTATCATCAAGACCTAGTTCTTTGACTATAGATTTAATTAAATTTTTTGCATCTAAAGTGTCATAGATAGTAAAGTTGTAAGGATAGCCTATTTTGACATGTTCATTCCGTAAAATCTTAGCGAATATCGAGTGAAAAGTTCCCATCCATAAATTTTTTGCTTCGACTCCAATAATTTTTTCAATTCGTTCACGCATCTCCTTTGCTGCTTTATTGGTGAACGTTAATGAAAGTATATTAAAAGAATCAACGCCTTTTTTTAAAAGGTGTGCGACTCTATATGTTAAAACTCTCGTTTTACCCGAACCTGCACCAGCCAAAATCATATTTGGGCCTTCTGTAGATAGAACTGCTTGTTGCTGAACGGGATTTAAGTTGTTAATTAAGTCTTGCATGACTCAAAAGTAAGTAAAAGAGTTAGGCAACTTATTAAAACTAAATTAAAAAAGTTAATCATCTAAATATTCTCTTAAGCCCATGTTTTATTGAACTTAGGACAGTGACTTGTATTTGAAGAATAAAAAAATGTCGGAAAAACGTGAAACTTGTTGAATATTTAAAAAATCTGCTTATCTTTGCCGTCCCGTTTTTTGGCGGTATTATATATAATTGAAAGAGAATATTTAGAAAAATATGCCAACTATACAGCAGTTAATAAAAAAAGGAAGAGTTAACAAACCTACAAAAAGCAAGGCAGCAGCTCTTAATTCATGTCCTCAACGAAGAGGCGTTTGTACAAGAGTTTATACTACTACTCCCAAAAAGCCAAACTCAGCAATGAGAAAAGTTGCTAGGGTTAGATTAACAAATGGTATTGAGGTTTCAGCTTACATACCTGGAGAAGGTCATAATTTACAGGAACACTCTATAGTATTAGTAAGAGGCGGTCGGGTTAAAGATTTACCTGGTGTTAAATATCATATTGTGCGTGGAGCACTTGATACAGCTGGTGTTGAAGGTAGATTGCAAAGAAGATCTAAATACGGAGCTAAACGTCCTAAGAAATAATTAAAAGTATTTACTGAGATGAGAAAAAGTAGTGCAAAAGAAAGATTAGTCTTACCTGACCCAAAGTTTGGAGATATAGTAGTGGCTAAGTTTGTAAACAACCTTATGTTAGATGGTAAAAAATCCGTCGCTTTCAATATTTTTTATGATGCGATTGATGCGGTTGCTGTAAAAATCGAAGATGAAAGTGCATTGGAGGTGTTTAAAAAAGCATTATCAAATGTAACTCCTGGAGTAGAGGTGAGATCAAAAAGAGTAGGTGGAGCAACTTTTCAGATCCCTGTTCCAATTCGTGAAAGTAGAAAACAATCTATGGGAATGAAATGGCTTATAGGGTATGCTAGAAAAAGAAACGAAAAATCTATGTCTCAAAAATTGGCCGCTGAAATTTTAGCAGCTTCCAAAGAGGAGGGTGCAGCTTTCAAGAAAAAAGAAGACACGCACAGAATGGCCGAAGCTAACAAAGCTTTTGCTCATTTTAGAGTATAATTAATAAGGTAGTATAACCAGGGAAAAGTAATTAAAAATGGCTAAGAGAAATCTTAAATTCACAAGAAATATTGGTATAGCAGCACATATCGATGCTGGTAAAACCACGACCACAGAACGTGTTCTGTATTACTCTGGTGTTTCTCATAAAATTGGGGAGGTTCATGACGGTGGTGCTACTATGGATTGGATGGAGCAGGAGCAAGAGCGAGGTATTACTATCACCTCAGCAGCCACTACTGTTTTTTGGCCTTACAGAGGAGATGAATACCAGGTTAATATAATTGATACTCCTGGACACGTTGACTTTACAGTTGAAGTAAATCGTTCATTGAGAGTTTTAGACGGATTAGTGTTTTTATTCAGCGCCGTTGACGGTGTTGAGCCTCAATCAGAAACTAATTGGAGATTGGCTGATAACTACAGCGTTTCAAGGATTGGTTTTGTTAATAAAATGGACCGACAAGGTGCTGACTTCTTAAATGTTTGTAAGCAGGTTGAAGAAATGTTGGGATCAAAAGCTGTTCCTTTACAGTTGCCAATCGGTGCAGAAGATGATTTCAAAGGAGTTGTTGATCTTATTAATAATAGAGGTATCGTTTGGAATGAATCCGATATGGGAATGACTTTTGAAGAGGTCGATATCCCCGCTGATATGGTTGAAGAGGTTGAGGAATATAGAGAGAAATTATTGGAGGCAATTGCCGAATATGATGAATCGCTCATGGAGAAGTTCTTTGACGACCCAGATTCAATAACTGAGAGAGAAGTTTTAGACGCTTTAAGAGGTGCTACCCTAGATGCTAAGTTTGTTCCAATGATGTGTGGTTCTGCATTTAAAAATAAAGGAGTTCAGGCTATGCTTGATGTTGTTATGGAGATTTTGCCCTCTCCATTAGATCAGGAAGCTATCGAGGGTACGAACCCAAAAACTGATGAGCCTGTTTTAAGAAAGCCTTCAGCAGATGAACCTTTTGCAGCTTTAGCCTTTAAGATAGCAACTGATCCATTTGTAGGGAGATTATGTTTTACTAGAGCTTATTCAGGTAAATTGCCTTCCGGTTCTTATGTTCTGAATACCAGGACAATGAAAAAGGAAAGAATTTCTAGAATCTTTCAAATGCATGCTAATTCTCAGAATCAAATTGATGAGTTACATGCTGGTGATATTGCTGCTTTAGTAGGATTTAAAGATATTAGAACCGGAGATACATTGTGTGCCGAAAACGCGCCTATTGTGTTAGAATCAATGGATTTTCCTGACCCAGTTATTGGTGTTGCAATTGAGCCAAAGTCTCAGGCAGATATTGATAAATTAGGTATGGCCCTAGGGAAATTATCCGAAGAAGATCCAACCTTTAAGGTTAGAACAGATGAAGATACAGCCCAGACTATTATTTCTGGTATGGGGGAACTTCATCTTGACATAATTTTGGATAGACTAAGAAGAGAATTTAAAGTAGAATGTAATCAAGGTGCACCTCAGGTTACTTACAAAGAAACTATAACCGGTTCTGTAGAACATAAAGAAGTTTATAAGAAACAATCTGGTGGGCGTGGTAAATTTGCTGATATACAATTTAAGGTGGGTCCAAGAACAGATGGTAAAGATGGCCTAGAGTTTATCAATAGTGTTAAGGGAGGTAGAATTCCTAAGGAATTTATTCCCTCTGTGGAAAAAGGATTTAAGGAGGCTATGAATACTGGTGTTTTAGCGGGATTCAATGTTGATTCATTACAAGTTACTCTTTTTGATGGTTCTTTCCACCCTGTAGATTCGGATGCTCTTTCTTTTGAAATCGCTGCTAAATTAGCCTTTAAAAATTCTTGTCCAAAAGCTAACCCTGTTCTACTTGAACCTATGATGAAACTAGAAGTGATCACTCCTGAAGTGAATATGGGTGATGTGGTTGCTGATTTGAATAAGCGTAGAGGTGTTATGGAAGGTATGGATGATAAAAATGGAGCAAAGGTCGTTAAGGCAAAGGTGCCATTATCTGAAATGTTTGGCTACGTTACTTCCTTAAGAACAATAACATCTGGAAGAGCAACATCAACAATGGAATTTAGCCATTTCGCAGAAGCGCCACAAGCAGTATCTAAAGATGTTATTGCGAAGGCAAAAGGACAAATTGAAGCTTAATAATAGAGAATAAGAGACATTAATATGAGCCAGAAAATAAGAATTAAATTAAAGTCTTTTGACCACAACTTAGTGGACAAATCAGCTGAGAAGATTGTTAAAACTGTTAAATCTACAGGTGCTGTCGTTAGTGGACCTATTCCATTGCCGACAAACAAGAGGATTTTTACTGTTTTGAGATCAACACATGTTAATAAGAAAGCAAGAGAACAATTCCAAGTTAGCTCCTATAAGAGACTAATGGATATTTACAGCTCTTCTTCTAAAACTGTTGATGCATTAATGAAATTGGAATTGCCATCAGGAGTCGAAGTTGAGATAAAAGTATAGTTAAATAAGCGATAAGATAACCTTAAAAAAACCGTTATTCGATGTCAGGATTGATAGGAAAAAAAGTTGGTATGACGAGCATGTACGATGAGAATGGTAAGAACATTCCATGTACTGTTATTCAAGCTGGACCATGTGTAGTTACTCAAGTTAAGTCTGAGGAAACTGATGGTTATGATGCGCTTCAGTTAGCGTATGATGAAAAAACTGAAAAGAATATTTCAGCACCTTTAAAGGGTCATTTTAAGAAAGCCGGTGTTTCTCCAAGAGCAAAGCTTGTTGAGTTTGATGGATTCGGAGATGAAAAAGTATTAGGTGATGAAATCACAGTAGAACTTTTCGGCGAAGGCGAATATGTTGATGTTGTTGGAACCTCTAAAGGAAAGGGATTTCAGGGTGTTGTTAAACGACACGGTTTTGCTGGTGTTGGTGGTCAAACTCACGGACAACACAACAGACTTAGAGCACCCGGTTCAATTGGTGGAGCCTCTACACCTTCAAAAGTTTTCAAAGGAATGAGAATGGCAGGAAGAATGGGTGGTGATACAGTAAAAACACAAAATTTAAAGGTTTTAAAAGTATTACTTGAGAAAAATTTAATCGTTGTTTCAGGTAACGTTGCTGGGGCAAAAGGTTCTTACGTTTTAATTGAGAAATAACATGGAGTTAGCAGTATTAGATAAAACAGGAAAAGATACAGGAAGAAAAATTTCTTTAAATGAGACGATTTTTGGTTCAGAACCAAATGAGCATACTGTGTATTTAGATGTGAAGCAATATTTAGCTAATCAAAGACAAGGTACTCACAAGTCAAAGGAAAGAAATGAGATTGTAGGAAGTACTAAGAAATTGAAAAAGCAAAAAGGTTCTGGTGCCGCAAGGTATGGAGATGTTAAATCACCAATATTTAGAGGTGGAGGTAGAATATTCGGTCCAAAGCCAAGATATTATGGTTTTAAATTGAATAAAAAGGTTAAAACTGTTGCAAAAAAATCAGTTTTATCTTCATCGATTCAAGAGAATAAAGTGATTATCCTAGAAGACTTAAAGTTCGATACCCCTAAAACGAAGGATTTTATAGCTTTGCTTAAAGGTCTTGACCTAGAGGGTAAGAGAGTCACGTTAGTAACAGCAGAAAATCAAAAGAATGTTTACTTATCATCAAGAAATATTCAACGTGTAAATGTTGTCCCTACTTCAGAAGTCAATACTTACGATTTAATTAACTGTAATAAACTTATTCTTTCAGAGAGTTCTGTAAAAGAAATTGAAAACATTTTAAGCTAGTAGAGATGAGCGTTATTGTTAAGCCAATTATAACAGAAAAAATTTCTAACCTTGAAGAAAAACTTGGTAGATATGGATTCATCGTGGAAAATTCAGCAAACAAGATTCAAATTAAAAAGGATGTTGAGGCTACATACGGTGTAACAGTTGAGTCAGTTAATACTATGCGTTATGCTGGTAAGACTAAGAGGAATAGAAAGACTTGGGCAATGGATGGTAGAACCACTTCATTTAAAAAGGCAATTATTACCCTAAAAGAGGGTGAGGTAATAGATATTTACGGTAATATTTAAAAAAATGGGTTTAAAGAAATTAAAGCCAAACACACCTGGGCAAAGACATAAGGTAGCAGATACTTTTGAAGATGTTACGGCTTCTGGTCCGGAAAAGAGTTTAATTGCGAAGAAGAAAAATTCTGGTGGAAGAAATTCCAGTGGTAAAATGACTGTTCGTAATATAGGTGGTGGTCACAAGAAAAAATATCGTTTAATTGACTTTAAGCGATTAAAGTTAAATGTTCCTGCAACTGTTAAAAGTATCGAATATGATCCAAATAGGACGGCTAGGATTGCACTTCTATATTATTCTGATGGAGAAAAAGCGTATATACTTGCCCCAAATGGTTTAGTTGTTGGTTCTATCTTAAAGGCGGGAAAAGGTTCTCCAATTGAGGTAGGTAACTCGTTACCTTTAACGGAAATTCCGTTGGGTACGGTTGTGCACAATGTTGAATTTCATCCGGGACAAGGTGGTAAGTTAGCAAGAAGTGCCGGTTCATATGTTCAGTTAACCGCCAAAGAAGGTAAGTTTGCTACACTAAAACTGCCTTCAGGTGAAACTCGTCAAGTTTTGGTTGATTGTGCTGCTACAATTGGTGCGGTTTCAAATTCCGATCATCAACTTGTAGTTAGTGGAAAAGCTGGAAGAAGTAGATGGTTAGGTAGAAGACCAAGAGTTAGAGGTGTTGCTATGAATCCTGTAGATCATCCAATGGGAGGTGGTGAAGGTCGTTCTTCTGGTGGACATCCTAGATCAAGAAAAGGATTACCAGCCAAAGGTTACAAAACTAGAGCTCCAAAAAAATATTCCGATAAATACATTATTGAAAAGCGTAAAAAATAAAAAGATATGGCTAGATCACTTAAAAAACCACCTTTTGTTCATTATAAGTTACAAAATCGTGTTGACCTTGCTCAGGAATCCGGAAAAAAAAATGTAATAAAAACATGGTCAAGATCATCAATGATTACTCCTGATTTTGTTGGATTTACTATTGGAGTGCATAATGGTAATAAATTCATTCCTGTTTATGTTACCGAAAATATGGTAGGTCACAAGCTTGGTGAGTTTGCTCCAACAAGAACATATCGAGGACACGGTTCAGATAAAAAGAAAAAATAAATTTTAATTATAAACCATTTTAATCAATGGGTGCTAGAAAAAGAAATACAGCGGATGCATTAAATGAGATCAAAAAATCTCAGTACTTCGCTAAATTAAATAACTGTCCAACTTCTCCTCGTAAGATGAGATTAGTTGTTGATTTAGTTAGAGGGATGGAGGTTTACAAGGCGTTGGGTGTTTTGGAGTTTTCGAATAAGGAAGCTTCATCTAAATTAGTCAAACTCTTGAAGTCAGCTATACACAATTACGAGGCGAAAACAGGAGATGCTCCTGAATCTGGGGAATTATTCATCAGTAAAATTGCTGTTGACTCTGCTAGAATGTTAAAAAGAGTTCAACCAGCTCCTCAAGGAAGAGCGCATAGAATTAGAAAACGCTCAAATCACGTAACGTTGTTTTTAGAAAAAGTTAATCAGTAAGAAAATTATAGATAATGGGACAAAAAACGAACCCGATAGGAAATAGATTAGGTATTATTCGCGGATGGGATTCCAACTGGTATGGAGGGAGAAAATACGCCGATAAAATTCACGAAGATTCTAAAATAAGAGACTATATACGTGCTCGTTTGGCAAAAGCTTCCGTGTCGAAGATTGTGATTGAAAGAACACTTAAGTTAATCTCTATAACAATTCATACTGCTAGACCTGGTATTATAATTGGTAAAGGTGGACAAGAAGTTGACAAGCTAAAAGAGGAGATCAAGAAGCTTACTGGAAAGGATGTTCAGATTAATATTTTTGAAATTAAGCGTCCAGAGTTAGATGCTAAACTAGTTGCTGATAGTATATGCCGTCAGATTGAAGGTAGGATTTCATTTAGAAGAGCTATGAAGATGGCTGTTGCATCTACCATGAGAATGGGTGCTGAAGGGATAAAAATTCAGGTTGCTGGTCGTTTAAATGGTGCTGAAATGGCCCGAACTGAGAGTAAGAAAGATGGACGAATTCCTTTGCATACTTTTCGTGCTGATGTTGATTATTGTTGGTCCGAGGCTCACACTACCTATGGAAGGCTTGGTGTTAAAGTTTGGATTTGTAAAGGAGAGGTTTACGGTAAAGTTGACCTAACGCCTAACAATGCGTCTAATAGCAAACAAGGCGGTAAAGGTGCTAAATTTAAAGGGAAGAAGAGACGTTAGTTATTCACTGTTAAAAATTTAAGAGATGTTATCTCCAAAAAGAGTAAAATATAGAAAAGTTCAAAAAGGTAAGGGTAATGAGAAGGGTCTTTCTCACAGAGGAGCTCAAATTGCTTTCGGTTCTTTTGGTATAAAAACATTAGATCAAGGGTGGATAACAAGTAGACAAATTGAAGCTGCTCGTGTTGCTGTTACTCGATATATGAAAAGAGAGGGGCAAATATGGATTAGGATGTTTCCGGATAAGCCTATCACTAAAAAGCCAGCAGAAGTTAGAATGGGAAAGGGTAAGGGATCTCCTGAGTATTGGGTTGCTCCTGTAAAGCCAGGTAAGGTATTATTTGAAGCAGATGGAGTGCCTTTGGAAATTGCAAAAGAAGCTCTAAGATTAGCTGCTCAAAAGCTTCCTGTAAAGACTAAGTTTGTTGTACGAAGAGATTATTTAGAAGCTTAAAAATATCATAAAATGAAGGCTACAGAATTAAGAGAATTATCCGTTGAGGATTTAAAACTAAAACTAGATGAAGAGTCAAAAGCTCTGAAATCTTTAGTGTTAAATCACGCTGTTTCTCCAATTGAGAACCCTATGGTGATACAATCTAGTAGGAGATTAGTTGCTAGGTTAAAAACTGTTCTTAAACAAAAAGAGCAAGTATAAAGCTCTGTTAAAAATTTTGAAACTATGTCGATTAGAAATTTACGAAAAGAAAGAGTTGGAATTGTAACCAGTACCTCAATGACCAAATCAATTGTTGTGGCAATTGAGCAGAAGAAAAAGCACGAGAAGTATGGTAAGTTTGTAAAACAAACCAACAAATTTGTAGCTCATGATGAAAAGCAGGAGTGTGCTGTCGGAGATACAGTTAAGATTATGGAAACCAGACCGCTGAGCAAAACAAAAAATTGGCGATTGGTTGAAATACTTGATAAAGCAAAATAATAATTTGATTAAGAAGTTAAAATTTAGTCATGATACAACAAGAATCTAGGTGTAAAGTTGCTGATAATAGTGGTGCTAAAGAAGCCTTATGTATAAGAGTTTTAGGTGGTACTAAGAAAAGATATGCATCAATTGGTGATAAAATAGTCGTTTCCGTTAAGAAAGCAATGCCTGCTGGAAATATTAAAAAGGGTGCTGTAGCAAAAGCTGTGGTTGTAAGAACTTCTAAAGAGGTAAGGAGACCTGATGGTTCATACATTAGGTTTGATGATAATGCGATTGTACTGTTAAATGCCGCTGGAGAAATGAGAGGTACTCGTATTTTCGGTCCAGTTGCTCGAGAATTACGTGAAAGAGATTTTATGAAAATTGTTTCATTAGCACCAGAGGTACTATAAACTATTCACTATGGCGAAGTTAAAGTTAAAAAAAGGAGACTCAGTAAAAGTAATTACTGGAAATAATAAAGGATTAACTGGGGAAATCTTAAAGGTTTTAACAGGAGAAAATAAGGTAATAGTTGCCGGTGTGAATAAAGTGAAAAAACACACTAAACCCTCTTCAAAAAATCCGCAAGGTGGAATTGTTGAAATTGAAGCTCCTATCCAAATTTCGAACGTTATTTTACTCGACGGAGATACGCAATCTCGCGTAGGTAGGAAGTTGGTTGACGGGAAAATAAAAAGATTTGCTAAAAAAACTGATAAGATTTTAGACTAATGGAACAACACGTACCAAATTTTAGGAAGCAATACGAAGAAAAAGTAGTTCCTGCATTGAAAGAGCAGTTCAACTATAAAAATGTAATGCAGGTACCTAAGTTAGAAAAGATTGTAATTAATCAAGGAATAGGAGCTGGAGTTGCTGACAAAAGACTTGTAGAAAATGCTGTAAAACAGCTTTCCACTATTGCTGGACAAAAAGCGGTAACTTGCTACTCACGCAAAGATGTTTCTACCTTTAAATTGAGAAAAGATATGCCTATTGGGGCAAAAGTCACTTTAAGAGGAGAGGTAATGTATCAGTTTTTTGAAAGATTGGTTGCTGTTGCTCTTCCTCGTGTAAGAGATTTTAGAGGGGTTAATTATAAATTTGATTCTCGAGGTAATTTCACTCTAGGTATCAAAGAGCACATCATCTTTCCTGAAATAAATATTGATAAGGTCGATAAAATCTTAGGTATGGATATTACCTTTGTTACTTCAGCCGAATCTGATGAGGAGGGTTATGCACTACTAAAAGAATTTGGTGTGCCATTTAAAAACAAAAAAAACTAATTGAGCCATGGCAAAAGAATCAATGAAGGCTAGAGAAGTCAAAAGAGCAAAACTAGTTGCAAAGTACGCTGAGAAAAGAAAAGCTTTAAAAGAGGCAGGAGACTACGAAGGATTACAAAAACTTCCAAGAAATTCGATGCCTATAAGGATGCATAATAGATGTAATATTACGGGAAGGCCAAAAGGTTACATGCGTCAGTTTGGTTTGTCAAGAATACAATTTAGAGAAATGGCAAACAATGGTTTAATACCTGGCGTACGTAAAGCAAGTTGGTAATTAATTGATAAAGAGAAGAAAAATATAAGTTATGAATACGGATCCAATAGCAGATTACTTAACAAGACTTAGAAACGCTATTGCTGCAAAGCATAGAGTTGTTGATGTCCCTGCTTCAAATTTGAAAAGAGAAATCACAAAAATCTTATTTGAAAAAGGTTACATTTTGAATTATAAATTCGAAGCTGATAACGGGCCGCAGGGTAATATAAAAATCGCACTAAAATACGATTTGAAAACAAAATCTGCCGCCATAAAGGTTTTAAAGAGAGTATCTACTCCTGGTTCAAGAAATTATACTGGGGCTAAGGAATTACCTAGAGTTTTGAACGGATTAGGTATTGCAATTCTTTCTACTTCTAAAGGTGTTATTACCGATAAGGAAGCAAGGAAAGATAATGTAGGCGGAGAAGTATTGTGTCACATATACTAAAGATTAAGAAGAATGTCACGAATAGGAAATGCACCAGTATCTTTACCACAAGGAGTTGAAGTGAAATTTAACAACGGAGAAGTAACTGTAAAAGGAAAATTAGGGGAATCGAAGCAGAGAATTTCCGATGGAATTTCTGTAAAAGTTTCAGAAAATGAAGTGGTTATTTCAAGAGAAAATGAGACCAAAGATCTAAAATCTAAGCATGGTTTATATCGCTCATTAATTAGCAACATGGTTGTTGGCGTAACTGAAGGCTATACCACCAAGCAAGAGTTAATAGGGGTTGGTTTTAGAGCCAAAGTCACAGGGCAGTTGCTTGAAATGAATTTAGGTTTTTCGCATAATGTTGTATTTTCACTTCCTGATGAAGTTAAGGTAACTGCAGAGCAATCTAAAGGTCAACCTCCTGTTGTTACTTTCACTTCGATAGACAAACAACTAGTTGGACAGGTAGCTGCAAAATTAAGGTCACTTCGAAAACCAGAACCATACAAAGGAAAAGGTATTAAATACGTTGGTGAACAAATTAGAAGGAAAGCTGGTAAATCAGCAGGTTAAATATTATTTAGTTATGGTAACCAAAGAAACAAGAAGAGCTCGAATAAAAGCGAGTATTAGAAAAAAGGTAGATGGAACTTCCGAAAGACCTAGAATGTCAGTGTTCAGAAGTAATAAAGAAATCTATGTTCAATTTATCGATGATGAAGCAGGTAAAACATTAGCTGCTATTTCATCAGCAGATAAAGAACTGAAGAAAGAAGGTTCTAAAGTTGCCTTAGCTGCAGCTGTCGGTAAAAAAGCTGCTGAAGTAGCTATAGCTGCTGGAATCGGACAGGTAGTTTTTGATAGAAATGGATACTTATATCACGGTAGAGTAAAGGCTTTAGCTGAAGGTGCTCGAGAAGGTGGATTAAAATTCTAATTAAGAAATGGCAAACAATAACGCAAATAAAGTCAGATCAAGCGAAGTCGAATTGAAAGATCGATTAGTAGCAATAAACAGAGTAACTAAAGTAACCAAAGGTGGACGTCACTTTTCATTCGCTGCAATTGTAGTGGTTGGTAATGAGGATGGAATCGTAGGTCACGGTTTAGGAAAAGCCAATGAGGTTACCGAGGCTATCACCAAAGCTATTGATGAAGGAAAAAAGAACTTAGTTTCTGTTCCAATTTTCAAAGGAACAATCCCGCACGAACAAGAAAGCACTTTTGGAGGAGCTAGAGTTTTCATGAAACCTGCTTCATCCGGTACGGGAGTAATCGCAGGTGGTGCGATGAGAGCCGTATTGGAATCAGCTGGCGTCAAAAATGTATTGGCTAAATCAAAAGGTTCTCCGAATCCTCACAATGTTGTAAAGGCAACTGTTATTGCTTTGAGTGAACTTAGAGATCCAATGACAATTGCACAAACTAGAGGTGTCAAATTAGAAAATGTATTCAACGGTTAATTTTACAAAGATGGCTACAATCAAGATCACTCAAATAAAAAGTGCTATTAATTATCCTAAAAGACAAAAGGATACTTTAAAAGCTTTAGGTATTTCTAAGCTTAATCATACTGTTGAGAAAGAGGATAATCCTCAAATTTTAGGTATGATTAGAGCCGTAGAACATTTAGTAAAGGTTGAAAAATAATAAATTTTTTAGAAATGCAACTTAACAAATTAAAACCAGCGACTGGATCTACTAAATCTGATAAGAGAATTGGTAGAGGTCAAGGATCAGGTAGAGGAGGTACTTCTACAAGAGGTCATAATGGAGCAAAATCTCGTTCTGGATATTCAAGAAAAGTCGGTTTTGAAGGTGGTCAACAGCCTATTCAAAGAAGGCTTCCAAAATTTGGATTTACGAATCCCAATAGAGTAGAATACAAAGCTATAAATATAGGTGTGTTACAGCATCTTTCAACTACTAAAGGCATTTCAGAATTTAATCACGAAGTTTTTGTTGAAAATGGATTAGCATCAAAAAATGAATTGGTAAAGGTACTTAGCACAGGGGAATTAAGCGATAAGATTAATGTAGTCGCTCACCGCTTTTCTGCATCTGCTAAAGAAACTATCGAGGCTAAAGGTGGTTCAGCAACAACCATATAAACTTATGAGTAACTCAATTCAAAAATTAAGAAAGATATGGGCTATTGAGGATTTGCGAACGCGAATCCTCAATACTATTTTATTCTTGCTTGTATATGTTGCAGGAACACAAATATTATTACCGGGTATCGATTCAAAAATTTTATCAGATGCAACTAGTGATGGTGGTTGGACAGATTTAATTAATCAATTTTCTGGCGGTGCTTTTTCGAAGGCTTCCATTTTTGCTTTGGGTATTATGCCTTACATTACGGCCTCTATTGTCATCCAATTGCTTGGTATGGCGGTCCCGCAATTTCAAAAACTTCAAAAAGAAGGTGAAAGTGGTCGCAAGAAAATGCAAACTTATACCAAATTTCTAACTATTGCTGTAACTGCCGTACAAGCGCCCTCTTATCTAAGGATGTATGTTGGAGCCAAAGGAGCAATTGTCGATGATGGTTTTCTATTCATGTTCACTTCGGTTGCTATCATGGTCGCCTCGACATTATTTTTAATGTGGTTGGGAGAAAAAATTACAGAGAAGGGAATAGGTAATGGTGTTTCAATTCTTATAACCGTTGGTATATTAGCGCGACTTCCAATGGCAATAGTTGAGGAATTTAAAGAAGCATTTATGGGTGATGCATCTGGTGGACGTTCATTTTTTCTTATAGTTGAGTTTTTGGCTTGGTTCTTCATCGTTTTATTTACAATTGCGATAGTCAAAGCTGTTAGAAAAGTACCTTTAGAATACCCTAAACAAATGGTTTCTGGTGGTGCAATAAACAAAGTTCAGGGTGGAGGTCGAAGATATTTACCACTAAAAATTGCTATGGCTGGTGTTATGCCTATAATATTTGCTCAAGCTATTATGTTTTTACCTACTGGATTGGCTGGCTCCGATTTTCTTGGTGATGGTTTTAAAGGAGTAATGAATGAAATTGGTGATCCCAATTCTGTATGGTATAATATTACAACTGCTATTTTGATTGTAGTAATGACTTATTTTTATACTGCAATGGTTGTTAATCCTCGTCAAATGGCTGAAGACTTTAAAAAGCAAGGTGCTTTTATTCCTGGTATTAAGCCCGGTAATGAAACATCAACTTATATAGACAGTATTATGTCAAAAATTATGTTTCCGGGTGCATTATTTTTAGCATTAATTGCCATTTTTCCAGTTTTTGCGAGAATGGCAAATGTAAATACCGGTTTTTCTTACTTTTTTGGAGGCACTTCACTCTTAATTATGGTTAGTGTCGTTTTGGATACTTTACAACAAGTTGATGGTTATTTATTAATGAATCATTATGATGGATTGATGAAAACTGGTAAAGTAAGAGGAGAATCTTCTCTAAGTGAATCCTCTTCTGTAGGTATGATTTAATTCATAATATGGGAA
>MDSV01005940.1_pt1 | contig 26144 bp, 23 predicted proteins | sample 810851 | NCBI WGS metagenome assembly MDSV01 (sample SAMN05326640, study PRJNA326480) | marine metagenome | isolation source: seawater | place: Atlantic Ocean: North East | collected 2012
GTCATTAAAAAACCACCCCCTACACCAAATAAACCTGAAAGAACTCCAACTAAAGCACTTAATAAAAGTATTTCTATGGGATTAACAAATACTTGAGCTATTGGTAAAAATACTTCCATAAATTACTATTTAATATCAATTATTATTCATACATATATGTGTCTATAAAGATATCAATATAATTAATTTAATTTTACTTAATGAATTTATCTTTTAGTTATTATTGCTTATTTAAAAATATCTACTATTTTATTGTCTAAATCTTTATCTGAATTAGTTTTTTTTTGTTCACTTTTTTTATTATCATCAGAAATATCATTTAATACTCTAGAGTTTATGGATTTATCATCCAGTACATCTTTAACATAAGGAGTGCCTAAAATATTATTCTTAGTTAATAAATTATTTAGATCTTGTATTTGTTTGAAAATTTCATTTTTTTCACTTTCAACATTGTTTAAATTATTTTTAATTACCTCATATTTTTTTTGAATATTAATAATTTCATTTGATAGCCTACTATTATCATCTTGATAATATTTTATTTTACTTTCTAATTCTTCAATACGGGATTTATTTAATAATGAGTCTTTTTCCTTTTCTTTTAGTTGATTAATATGATCTTGTAAATTTTTATTGTGTTTAATATACCGATTTATCGTATTTTTTAATTCTTCATTATTAATCAAATACTTTCTATTATCTTCATTAGTCTCTTTAAATTTTTTTTCAAGATTTTCTAATTCATTTTTAAAATTTTCATTAATTTGTTTATACTCATCTATCAGTAATTTTTGACTTTCAAAGATTTCAGATTGAATTTTATGTCGATTTAATAAAATTTCTTCATTTGATATTTCTTTTATTTCATTTTCTTGTTTGTTAATTGATTTTGATATTTCTAAAATATTTTTTTTTATTTTTTGATTTATTTCTGATGAAGATCTTTTAATATTTGCAAAATCTTTTTTTATCTCATTATCATCTAAAGAGTAACTTTTTAAATTATTATCATTGTCATCAAACTTAAGTTTCTCACTTAAATCAGAATTATTTGAATCATTGTCATTACTGCTCATAAACCTAAAAAATATTGTATCTATTTAATAAAACCGGGAGAGAAAAATTTAAACTTTTTATCTTTTTTGTCGTTAATTGATTTATCTTGACTCATATTAGACTCTTTTTTGGATCCTGTTCGAATATCAACTACTTCTCCATCTTTATTGTCCAATGCTTTTTCGCTTAAGTTATTTAATGTTTTTTGTTTATTATTAATGTTGTTTTCTTCATTATTATAAGAGTTAATTCTAGTCTCTAAATAATTCGTTTTCTCCTCAATATCTTTATTCTTTGCCTCAATATTAGCTGATGTAGTTCTAATTTCTTTTTGTATTTTATGCGCTTTTTTATCTAAGTCCAGTTCTTCTAAATTTAACTTTTCAGTAACTTTGAGACGGTTTTCAAAAGTATTGATCTTATCTTCTAAATTTTTTTGATTTGATAATTCTTCTTTCTTTAAATTTAAATCACTTTCTAATGAAAGAATTTTATCTTCTCGCTCTTTTTTTCTTAAATTAATTTTATTTTCTGTATTATCTAGATCTATTATTAAATCTGATAATCTATCTTCTAAATATTTTGTTTTAGACTCATAAACCCATTGAGCATTACATTTACTACATTTAACCATCTTCCCTTCTAAAGAAGAATTTTCATTAGGAATATAAAATTTATTTTTACAACTTTTACAGGTTAACATCATAATTTATTTTTAAATTCTAACCTTAGAAAACTAATGAGTCAATAATTGGGAATGTGTGTAATTTCTGCTACAAAATATTTACATTTTCTTGAAAATTCTACCTATTACTTCATCCAAGCTTCTTTGTTCTTTGTCGTTAAGTTTCTCACTAATTTCTAAGTTTTCCTTTTTAAAGCTTGTTGAAATAATATTAGCTTTTTCGTCAATCGAATTACTCAGTTCTTTAATTTTATCAGAAATTTTTGCTTTTTCTGTTTCTATATCATTCAAATTTACCTTAATCATTGCGTTTTTATTTTCAGAAGAAAGTAGTTCACTGGACAATCTTACATTTTCGTCTTGATAAAATTTAATTTTCTTATTTTTTTCTTCAATTTCTAATTGGTTTGTTTTCTCGATAGAATTAATTTTTTCATTTATTTTTTTGGTATTAACAATATATCTTGAGATAGTATTTTTAAGTTCAGCATTATTAATTTCAAATGATCTATTTTTTTGATTAGCGCTGTCTAAATTTATTTCTTGTTTTTTAATTGAGATTTTTAATTTTTCATTTTGAATATCCAATTCCCCATTTTTGTTTGTTAGTAAGTACACTTTATCTTCAAATTTTTTGTTATCATTGCTTAAGATAATGTTTTTACTATCAAGATCTTTATTTTTAATTTCAATTTCATTTAACATCTTGTTAATTTTTTCATTATTAATTTTCAATTGATTATTTTCATTTGTTAATATTTGATAATCAATTTTTAAAATTTCGTATTGATCTAAGATATATTTATATTTCTTTTCTAATTCTAAGTAATCATTTGTAAGTTTATCTCTATTGAGTTTAAGAATATTTATTTTATTTTGAAGATTATTTATTTCAAGCCTGTTTTCTAAAATTAATTTTAATGTATTTTTTTTTACTTTCTTTTTAAGATATTTATATAATTCATTAATTATATGATCTTTTACTTCTGGTTTAATCTTTACGTTATAGTTGAATGTATCAGACTGGTTGTTGAGATTATCTGAAATTTCATTTTTTAAAACTAATGGTTCTTGAGTATTTTTAATTATATCTTTGTTTTTTAAAATATTTATTTCTGCGTCTGAAATAATTTTTTCAGTTTCTATAGGTAATTCCTCCTGTTTTTTTAAATTATTATTTTTTGGTATGACTGAGGTGTCTGAGTCTAATAAATTTTTAGTTGCATCTGCAATTTCTTTTATTGAATAAATTCTCATAAATAAAACGAATCACTTGAGATTATTTATAAAAGAATCAGATATTTTATTCAAGCTTTGGTTGTATTGGCTTATCTAAATTAATAAATTAGAGTCTAATTTTTGTTTAAATGCATAATATCATTAATCTCTGTTTGAGGATTAAATGCTGGTACTATTTTGATTAAAATTTTTCTTAAATTTTCATGGTCAAAGCCATCGTTTAAATTATGTAATTCATCTAACATATTTTTTAAATCATCCCAGGTTGTCATTTCTTCTTTTGCTCGCATGATTAAAGGATTGTCAGTTTTAGTTACGTTATCACCTATTAATAATTCTTCATAAAGTTTTTCACCCGGACGCAATCCTGTGTATTTTATTTCTATATCACCGTCGGGGTTAATCTCATCTTTTACTTTTAGACCACTCAATCGTATCATTTTCTCTGCGAGTTCTTGAATTTTTACTGGTTTTCCCATGTCTAATACAAATACATCTCCTCCTGTTGCCATAGCTCCTGCTTGAATCGTTAATTCTACAGCTTCTGTTACTGTCATAAAATAACGTATAATCTTTTTATCTGTGACAGTTACGGGGCCTCCTTCAATAATCTGTTTTTTAAATAAAGGAATTACTGAACCACTAGAATTAAGAACATTTCCAAATCTTACCATACTAAATTTTGTGACATTTTGTTTTACCGACAAAGATTGCAATATTAATTCAGCTACTCGCTTGGTGGCACCCATAGTATTTGTTGGACGAACCGCCTTATCTGTTGATATCAATACAAAATTTTTTACACCAGAATCTATAGCAGCTGATGCACAATTAAGTGTACCAAAAATATTATTATAAACTCCTTCAGTATTATTTAATTCTACCATTGGTACATGTTTATAAGCTGCTGCATGATATACTGTATCTACATCAAATCGGTTGAATAAATTTTTAAGTCTATTTTTATTATTAACACTGCCAAGAATTGGGTAAATTTCAAATGAATGTGAATGCAAAGTGTTTAACTCTTTGTCAATTGAATATAATGCTAATTCATTTATTTCAAATAAAATCAAAGCCTTTGGTTTTAAAAGTGTAATTTGTCTACACAATTCTGAACCAATTGACCCACCTGCTCCAGTAACAACTACTGTTTTGTTAGTTATGTTTTTTCCTAACAAACTTTCATTTGGCTCAACAGACTTACGTCCAAGCAAATCTTTAATACTTACTTGAAGTAAATCATCAATTTTTACTTTTCCTTGTGCTATATCTGTTAAACCAGGTACAGTACGCACATTAACAGGATATCGTTCTAATTTATCAATTATAGTAAATCTATCAGATCGAGAGGCACTTGGTAAAGCGATTAATATTTCATCAATTTTAAGCTTATTGATTAATTCTTCTATATCATTTACAGAATAAACATTTAACCCACTTACATTATTACCTTGTAATTCTTTTTTATCGTCAAAAAAACCAATTGGTTCAAGTTTACTAGAATTCTTTAGTGCAGAAGATAACTCGACACCTGCTTCTCCTGCTCCATAAATCATTACTCTATTTTTTCTATTATTTGATTCTTCAATTTTATTTTTAAAATCATAATCAAAAATTGTAAATTTAGCGTTCTGATTAAAAATTGAACTCGCTAAAATTCGTATTCCTCCAAGAACAAATAGTGCTAATAACCAATTAATTACAATGACTGATTTGGGGACTATTTCTAAATTAAATCCTCTCTCTTTTGCTAAGTCACCTTCAGCAAAAAAAGCCATGAAAGACCATATTATTGCATATAAAGTAACCGAATAAAGTAATGAACTTAAAGATTTTAAATCAATATGTCTAATTACTGACTGATATAAACCTAATTTAGCAAAAATAGGAATTCCAATAATTGGTGCCAATAACACTAATCTAAAAGTATCATCTTTGAAGATATACCAATAGTCAAACCTTATGGCATAAGATATCCACAATATACAAACAAGTAATATAGCATCTATAATAATTAATATTGCTTGTTTAGTTTTTCGTGAAAGTTTAGTTAATTTATTTAACATATCTTATAAATTTGCTGATTTCATAACAGATGTAATTACATCACATGTTTTTTGAATTTCATTTTTATTTAAAGTTGGATGAACTAAGAAAATTAATGACGTTTCTCCAAGTATTTTTGCATTAAGTAATCTTTCTTTTGGCCTAAAACCAGAATTATCAAATGCTTTTTCCAAATAAACCTCAGGACAAACTCCTGTATAACAAGGCACACCTAATTTATTTATTTCTTCCATAATTCTATTTCTATTCCATCCTTTTTTTAAATTTTTTTCTTCTACAAAGACATAACATTTATAGGCTGCATGATTAATATAATCTGGAATATTTGGAACTCGTAGACCAGTGAAATTTTTCATAGTATTCCAAATTTTATTGGCATTAAAAATACGATTAGAATTCCAGTTAGACATTCTCTTTAATTGAATTCTACCAATTGCTCCTTGCAATTCAGTCATTCGCCAATTAGTCCCAAAAGACTCATTTAACCATTTAAATCCATCAGGATGTTTTTTTTCATAAACTGCTTTGTAACTTTTTCCATGATCCTTGTAAGACCACATTCTATTCCACAAATTTTCGTCGTTAGTAGTCACCATGCCACCTTCACCGCCTGTTGTCATAATTTTATCTTGGCAAAAACTCCAACAGCCGATATTCCCAATTGAGCCAACTGGCTTACCTTTGTATTTAGCACCATGAGCTTGTGAACAGTCTTCAATTATATATAAATTAAATTCATTAGCTATATCGATAATTTCATTCATTTCACATGGCCAACCAGCTAAATGAACACAAACAATAGCTTTTGTTTTATTTGTAATCATTGATCGAATAGATTCTGGTGTAATATTTTGAGAGTTTAAATCTACATCTGCAAAAATAGGAATTGCACCTGCATTAACAATTGATGTGACAGAAGCAATATATGTACGAGCTGTAACAATTACTTCATCACCAAAACTTATATTTAAAGCTTTGAATGCATTATCCAAAGCTAATGTGCCATTTCCAAGAGCGATCGCATATTTAGCGTTTGACCATATAGCAAATTCTTTTTCAAATTTACGGCATTCATTTCCAGTCCAATAATTTACTTTATTTGATAACAAAACAGTTTTAACAGCATTAGCTTCTTCCTCAGAAAAGGATGGCCAAGATGTGAAATTTGTATTTAACATGTAATCAACATCATTATTTTATTTAGATACTATACGCCCTGGATTACCAAAATATGTTTTGTTTCTTTTGGTATTATTTACAATAACGCTTCCTAACCCTATCTTAGAGTTTTTTGATAATTTAACCCTAGGTATAATTGTAGCTGAGCTACCTATTTCACAAAAGTCATCCACTGTAACTTCACCGTTTATACAAACATTTGGGTTAATGTTGCAAAAATTCTTAATTTGAGAGTCATGAGCTACAAAAGAATTCTTATGAATTAAATTAAAATCACCTATATTTACTTTTGGAGAAATATTAACTGAGTCAAATATGATATTTCCAATTCCTATTGATGAATATCTCCATTTTAAAGTTGCAGGATACAAACTAGGCCAACGAAAATTTAATTTATATAAATCATTATAAATTCTATATCTAATTTTTGGATCTCCAATAGCAATTACTATACATATATTTTTACTATTTTTTGAAATATTTCTCTTTAAGTAATTATGGTTTCCTAAAATTTTTTTTTTATCAATTACTTCTTTATTGATTTTCTCTTGACTTAAAAATCCTTGGATATCAAAGTTTAACTTTTCTTTCTGAATCAGTTCATAAACCTCTAAAGCTAAACCACCTGAGCCTATAATAAATAATTTTTTGTTACTTTTAAGCATATTTTAAAATTTATTTTTCGATTATTTCCATAATAAAACCTAAGGTAGTTAGAAAAAAAATTATATTTTTATTGTCGAAAGCTTTCGCCTTAATTACTTTTGTTAATGGAGCACACCCCTGTGAACGTAATTTTTTAATATCATTTGCAAAATCATCAGAAACATACGCTACATGATTTAATAAATTATTTTTTGATTTTAAAACTTTTTCAACAGGATTTTTTTTTGTAAGTGGGGCAACAATTTCATAGCAAATATTTTTTTTATCGTATAAAAATATTATTGTTACACCTAAATTCTTATCATTATAAATTTTACTTTGTTTCTTTATTTTGATTATATTTTTAAAAAATTTTTTTCCTTTAGCTAAACTTTTTACAAAAATACCTATATGATGAAACTGTATCACTTTTTTTTTAAAGCCTTTTCTATAGCATTAACATTATTTAAATTTGACATTTCTGATAAAGTAAATCTTATTTTAAATTCATCTTCTATCAACATTAATAAATTCAAATTTCCTAGTGAGTCCCACTTTTCAAAGTCTCCGATTTTATAGTTTTTAAGTTGCAATTTTTTTTTTATTTTAAATTCTCTTTTTATGAGATCTATAATTTTATTTTTATTTTTTGACATTGTATAAGTTTGAGTTTTTAAAACTAATTTTCTGAATATTAATATTATAAACTTTAATATCTTTTTTTAATTTCATACTTATTTTATTTAGTAAAATCTTTGAAACATTTTTTTTTTCTTCTTTAATATTAAGTCTATCAAAAAAATCTCTCACAGGCTTATTTTTTTCGTTAACATTGTGAAAAATAATTAGATTATCAATTTTTTTTTTATTTAATATTTCTTTTATTTTATCAAAAACCCAATCCTCTAAAAATCTACCAAAAACTCTACAACTCATGACAAAATTATCCAGTATTACAATTTTTTTTTCTAAAAATTTTAATGTAAAAAAACATACTATTCCATGATCACCAAAATTATCCTTTAGCGATATTAATTTTGAAATATAGCTTCCACTTTTTTGAACTTTTAATTCTGACACACTAAATCTTTTTAAAGTAATATTAAATTGATTAGTTTTGAATAACATTTGAGATGCTCTATTAATTGTGGAACTATCTAAATCTTTTAATTTAGTACTTAAACATAATGATTTTAAATAACTATTTATATTCTTAGTATCGTTAACTTTATTAACAAATTTTGCTCTAATCTTATATTGATAAGTTTTTTTTCTATCTTCTTTTGTAAGATTGGGTTTATGAAAATAATCAAGTTTCTCAATCAAATTAGCCCACTCACTTACATCATTTGGCACATCAACAGTTGTAACCTCCGGTAATAATTTTCTCATTTTTTCTCTTTCTAAAGGATTATCATCCCAAAAAATAATACTTGATGTTCCAATATTTAAATCCTCTGACATTTTTTTTATATTTAAATATTTTTCATTCCAATTGATTTTGAATGATAAAAAATCTCTTTTTTTTAGTCTCATTTCTTTATGTTTGTGAAAGACTTCAAAAACACTTTTCTCATCATTTTTACTTGCTACTCCTAAAAGTATTCCTTTATTCTTTATTTCTAAAATTTTATTTTGGAAATTAGTAAAAGCATTACCTAAACCATCAGATCCAATTTGAATATTTTCAATACCATCCTCGCCAACTACACCGCCCCATAAAGTATTATCACAATCTAACACAAGCAACTTTTTGGGTTGATCATTGATAGATTTAAAAACTCTCTCTAATGAGTTATAGAAAATATTATTACCTGTTTTTGAAAGCCAGCTTCTAAATAAATTATAATTTCTAGCATCAATGCATGTATCAATTCCAACTCGAGCAAATTCATTATCTAGATCTACACAATATAAATTACTAAATTTTTTTGTTATCGAATAAATTTTTCGCTTTAGATTGTATTTTAAATTTTCAAATCTATTTTCATATCTTAGGGATTTAATTAAATTACTTTCATGCCATGTAGAAAAAGAAAATATAATTAAATTATTATTTTCTTTTAATCTATGTTTAATTAATGTTAATAAAAAATTAATCCTTTTTTTTAAATTATTTATATTCTCAATGTCATAATCTTGAAAAAAAATTGTAATTATAAGTGTGGAGTTTTTGAAATTTGAAATGGCATTTTCAATATTTCCATATTCAGAGAAAGAAATTTCTCCATATTTTTTAAGTAAAGAAATATTTTTTTGATTAATTAAAATATTAGATGAACTAGAAATATGTATATTATTATTTTTCATCTTTATCAAATCTTGGCATTGTAGCATCGTTTTTTGCAGAAATTCCATCTCGCAAAATCACTTTTTTTATTGTTAAATACAATATTTTTATATCCAACCAAAACGTTTGATTATCAACATACCAAATATCAAAGTCAAATTTTTCTTCCCAACTAATTTCATTACGACCATTAACCTGGGCCCAGCCAGTAATACCAGGTTTAACTTCATGACGTCTTGCTTGCTTAGTGGTATATGAAGATAAGTATTCTGCAATAAATGGACGTGGTCCAACTAAACTCATATCACCTTTTATAACATTCCATAAAGTTGGTAATTCATCCAGACTTGATGATCTTAAAAATTTTCCGAATTTCGTAAGTCTAAATTCATCTGATAAAAGTCTTCCTTCTTTATCACACTCACTAGTCATCGTTCTAAATTTATATATATTAAATATTTTTCCATTTAATCCAGCACGTGATTGCTTAAAAAAAATTGGAAAATTAAAATTTAGTAGCACCAATAACATTACCAATAAATAAACAGGAATTATCAAGGGTAAACTTAAAAATACCAAAAATAAATCAAAAACTCTTTTAACTTCTAGCATAAGGATATTATAATATAACTATTGGTCATTTTAAACAGTTACAATTAAAATACTTTTAATATTTTATCTAATTGATTTTTATTGTTAGCGCCAATAATTACTTTCGATATTAAATTATTTTTTAAATTAAACATTATTAATTTTTTAAAGTTTATTTTTTTCATAAATTTTTTGTCACCACCAAGTATTCTTATTGCAATAATTTTGAATTTATATTTTTTTGCAAATGAGTCATATTTATAATTATTAATATTTCTATAACATGTTATTCCATCAATATATGGGTGGATACCCAAAAGATTTTTTGTTATATGATATGGAAAAAAATAAAAGAATTTAATTTTTTTTTCTTTTTTATACTGTTTAATTACATTTTCAATTTTACTCAATATCTCTTCCTTATAAATAAAGTATTTTTTTAGATTATTTAATTTGTATCTATCAACCCATTGAATTGTTTGAATATTATTTTTACCCAAATCATTTGAGTACTTTTTAAATTTACTTTTAAATTTTCTTAAACTAAACTTCATATTGATATCTTCAGGTTCGGCAAGTTTAATGATAAATTTAAATTTTTTTTTTATTAATTTTAAACTTTTTAATAGTAATGGATAAGAATGATATTCACGAGAAACATGAAGTTGATTGATACCTTTTTGATGTGCATAAATTAAAAATTTTGCAAGTTCCTTGCTACTGCCAAAATTGTTTTTTAGCTTCATAGTTCCAAGAACTAATTTCTTTTTAAAATTTATCTTTCCGATATTCCTATTGCACACTTCCATATGAATCTATCAGAATCTTTGGTTGGTACAAATCCATTTCTACCATGCAAAACTTCAGAATCTTTCCAAAAAACAGCGTCACCGACATTTAGTTTAACTGCTTTGATTTTTTCCTTAACTTCATTTGACGTATTTATATAGTTAAAAAATTTTTCAACATTTTCCAAAGTGCTTTTCGAATTTTTTTTTGATACACAATAATAATTAAAATTAACTTTATATTTATTGTCCTTGATTTCTATAATTTTTCTATTTGTCTTATCACCAGACCTTTCATGTAAAATTTCGTTTGTTGATAGAAATTGAAGTAGCTTCTTATCCTTATTTTTTAAAATTTTTACTAAATCTTCTGCGTCAAGGAAAATTGTTTCACCTCCTATAGTAGAATTTGCCACACAACACATCAATGTAGAATTCGGATAATTATTTACGTAACTTCCGTCTGTATGAAGTGGTTGGGGATTTGAGCTATGTCTATAAGCATCAGGTATTTTAGAGTCATACCTTACTTCCATCCAAATCTCATTATTTCTCTGATTATTTCTATCACCAACATTAACGTCCTCAGCTAAATGGTGTAATTTACCAATACTTATTCCTACATTTTCATAAAAGTTTCTAACTTGGTCCTTTGGTATATTACTTTTTAAATGAAAAATTTTATTTTGATGTTGTGACCATTCATTTAATATAGATCCAATTGTTTTTTGATCTAAATTATTTTTTAATTCAAAAACTTTTATCATATCTTTTTTTATCTAACATCGTTGATTTATTGTCAACATATCAATCATAAATATAAATTATAAATCTTTTAAAGACCAATAATTCCAACATACTTTCCTTCAAATTCAAGAACATTAAATTTGACGTTTTTACCACTTACAAAGTCACAAAAATGTAAATTATCTTGGATATCATCAAAAATAATTATTGCTTTTTTAGAGAATTTTTTTTTCATAATCTCTAGTGCTTTTGATCTTCCAGAGTAAGTTTTATCACTGTCATAATGAAATAAATCAACTGAAAAATCATCTAAACTTTGTGTAAAATTTTTAAGTGCAACCTCATCTCCTCGAATATCTAAAATCCAATCCTTAAAATTTTTCTCATCTCTTGCTAAAATTCCTATAAGTTTTTCTGAGTCTTTAATTTTAAAATAAGGAAAATCGCTTGAATAAAGTTTTCCTTCTTTGTTTTTTTGAAAAGCTTTAAGAATTGATAAAGAACTCCATCCAGATGCTACACCAGTTTCAACAACTATTTTGGGGTAAAATTTTCTTACAAGAAAATATAAAAGAAAATAATTTCCTCCCCCTCCTAATTTATGTTTTGCTGATGATAGTTTAGAATCAGCAATTTTCTTAATTTTTATAATATCATCTTTAATTTCTTCAAACAGTTTTTTGTCTATACTTTGACAAAATTCTTCAGTTGTAAATTCTACTTTTGACTGCGCCCATTTTTTCGCTTTTACTGATGTATCTTTTTCAGTTTTTTTTAAAATCTTTTTTAAAATTACTAAAATATATCTTTTATTAAATATATTAGCTAAAATATGGATCATTAAATTTTATTTAAACCCATTATATTTAACATTCTAAGATTTACCTTCTGTACATCAAACATTTCTTTAACCATAATTCGACTTTCTAATCCCATTTTTTTTATTTGTTCTGGATTTTTAATAAACCAAATCATTTTTTCTGAAAGCTCATTTTTAGAACCTGCAGCAACTTTAAAACCATTAATATTATTTTTTACAGTTTCTTTGCATCCAGGAGCATAGGTAGTTAAAATTGGTCTACCCATAGACATAGCCTCTAAGGTACTTCTAGGCAAACCTTCATGATAAGATGGCAGAACATATACATGAGCTGCTTTTATATATGGTCGAACATCTATAGTTGAGCCTTTGTAATTAATATATTTTGACCAACTTTTAACTTCATCTAAAGATATTGAGTCAAGAGACGTATCTTCGGGACCTATCAAATTAAATATTACATTTGGAAATTTTTTTTTAACAATTTGAGCTGCTGCTGCATATTCTCTTAAACCTTTTTCACCAAGTAAACGTGCTATACACAAAAAGATAATATTTCCTTCAGGTAAATCTACAATATTGAATCTTTCAATATTTACACCAGATCCATTGACTAAATACGTTTTTGATTTTGGAATAATTTTTTCATCAACAAAAAGATTAAGATTGTCTTTGTTTTGAAAAATAACACCTTTAGAACTTTTTAAAGATATCCTATACAAAAAAATAACAATCTTTTTAAGTAATTTTCTCTTAAATGAAGTTCCCTGAAAACTAAACCCAAGTCCAGTAATTAAAGCATAAAAATTTGTTTTACATAGCTTTGAAATAAGCCCACTCCATATTACTGGCTTTATCGCATATGACAGAATAATTTCTGGAGATTCTTTTTTAATCACTTTAAACATCTTAAAAAGTAAAAAAAAATCATTGAATGGATTAATTCTATTTTTTTTAAAATCAATAGGAATATTGATTATATTTTTTTTTTTAAAAATTTTTTCATATTCGGGTGATGGTGATGGCGATATTGTAATTAGTTCATGACCTTTAAGTCTAATATCTTTAATCAAATCTCCTCTAAAAGTTATTAATGAGTCTGCTATTGGGGATATTATTATAACTTTTTTCATTTATTATAATAAGGAATTTAAGATTTTCATTTTTTAATATTTAAAGAAATAATTTTTTTCATTTAGAATCTAATTTCTTTTTATATGATCTATTTTATTAGAAAAAAGAATAAATTTTACTAAAACTAGTAATAAAAAATTTATTATGTATAGAATAAACATAATAAAATAAATTTGCTTTGAAATATCAAACAAAGAAAATATCAAATAAATAAAAAGAAGACCATCAATACTTAATAATTCAACCAAAAGACTCAAGAAGCGATTTTTTAAAGGGGATACCTTTTTTGATTTAGAATTTTTTTCAAGTTTTTCATTATTAAATAACATTGCTCTGTAGTAGTTATTTTTGACAGATAAGATTTGACTCACGACTACAGAGCCAAATAAAGCTATGATTAAAAAAAAATTATCATCAAATTTTTTATACATAGCAAAGCAAATTGCTGCAAAAACTAAAGGAAAAAGTAAAGAATGAATCATATAATCCCAATATGCGCCATTAGAAGAAAACTTTTTTGTAAACCTTGCTACCTGACCATCGCATATGTCAAAAATGATGTGCAATCTCCATAAAATAAAAGCAATTACCACATAAACTGGATCGCTATTAAAAAAAAAGGCTACACTTGCAATACCTGTTAAAAAAAAAATTACTGTTACTTTATTTGCGTTTATATTTAAATTTATAAATATCCAGCTAAAATAAATTGCAAATAAAGATCCAAAAAAAAATAGTTTTTTATTATCTTTATCGTTATTTCTTTTACTTTTTAATTTAATTTCTTTTAGTGAAATCATAAAATAAGTTATCTATATTCTCTATAATAAATTTGTCTTAGACTTTCCCATGTAAAATCACTTAAATCAATATTAGTTTGATTTTTATTTAAAATACATTCTGAAAGTATATTTGTTAAATCATCTAAATTACCAACACGAGCAAGTTTTTTATTTTTCAATACTTTTTGAACTGAATCTGTGTCTGTGGAGACTATTTTACATCCGCACGCTATTGCCTCTAATAAAACTTTAGGAAAACCTTCTGACAATGATGACAATACAAAAACTTCACTTTCGTTATATAAATTAACTAGTTCTTCTTGATTTTTTGAGCCTGGTAAAAAAATACAATTTGACAAATTTAAAGTATCAATTTGATTTGTTAGTTCTGTTCTTAATCTTCCTTCTCCAATTATAATTAATATATATTCTTTGAAATTATCATTTTTTTTTAAATTTGAAAATGCTTCAATCAAATATCTAAAACCCTTTTGCTCTTTAAACGAACCTACAGCAATTATTTGTTTTTTTCTTATTAAATTTTTATTTTTATAAATACTGTGGTCAATTCCGTTGTGTACTGAAATCACTTTATTCTTCCCATGAATTTCTGAAAGAATTGGAATATAATGATCTGAAAGACTAAATACTCTAGTAAATATTTTTGCTGATAATTTATACCACCATGCTTTTTTTATTCCTTGAAAATCTGTTCCAACTCGAGAAAATTCGTTACCATGGAATGTGATATATACTTTTTTATTCATAAAAAATCCAAAAATAGCTATTAAAATATACATAGGAGAGTGAATATGAATTATATCTACTTTACATTTTAAAACTAGCCATACCCCATACAGCGAAAATTTTAATAATCCAAAAATTCTTCTTAATATAAAAAAAAATTCTGTATATCTGTCTTGTTTTTCTGACCTTATTTCAAGAGGCTTACCAAATTCAAATAAACTAAAATTTCCGTTAATTTTTGGTCTACCTGATAATTCTTTATAGGTTAAAAATATAGTTTTCGTTGATTCAATATCGCATAATTTTGCAGCATGTAATCCTACTGTACGTTTTTCTAATGATGGAAAGGTTGATACACGTAAAATTTTCAATTTTTATATTATTTTATTAATTATTAACTTTTTTTAATTCTTAAACTTTCTAATGTCTCATTTATCAATGTTGATGACGTACCTTTTGTGTAAGGAAAATAGACTACACTTACGCCAACATCTTTAAATTTTGACTCTATATCTTCCCATTTAGGTATTTTGAACCAATCGTCTCCCACAAATAAAACGTTAAATTTAAGTTTTTCCCAAGCTTTAAATTTATCCATATCTGGTTGAGCAATGGCTACATCAACACATTTTATGTTCTTAACAATTTCTAATCTTTCAAGAAACGGTATTACTGCTTTTTTATTTTTATAAGATACTAGTTCATCTGTTGTGACTCCTACTATGAGCTGATCACAAAGGGAACGTGCATTTTGCAAAATGTTTAAGTGACCAATATGGAATAAATCAAATACTCCAGTGGTATATCCAATTATCTTGTCATTATAATCTTTCATTAATTAAAGTATTTAGATAAAAAAATTTCAAGATTAATTAGCATCCAAATTTTCATAGAATCTGAATGGCTTTTCTTTAAGTTTTTTGTGTCTATCCATTTTTTTATATTTTTAACGTTGTATATTTTTCTTGAAGTTGCTTTTTTACTCAATAACATATCTTTAGCGTATTGTCTAAAATTTCTACCAAACCAATTATTTAATGGAACCGGAAATCCAACTTTTTTTCTATACAAAACATTATGAGGGATTTCATTTTTATAGGCTTTTTTTAAGATGTATTTAGGTGTATCAAAAACTTCAGAAATTTCATCACTCATCATTGAAAATTTAGGTTTACTTTTTGAAGTCCATTTCAATTTATACTTTAATGGTATTGTAAAACAAAACTCAACCAACCTATGATCAACAAATGGTACTCTAGCCTCAACTGAATTTGCCATAGAAGTAGTGTCTACTCTATGTAATAAACCTAAGAGATGAACTTTTTCAAAAACATACATCATCTTATTTATATATGACTCATTTTTTATCTCATTAAAATATTTTAAAAATGTTTTATTCAATTGGTCTTCAGTATTAATTAAATTACAGTCCTTATGTAGTAGTTTATTTTTGTCTTGATACGAAGTATAACTGTATATGTTCATAAAATGATCTAACTCATTTATAAATTTTTTTGAACCGTACTTTTTTAAAATAGACTTACAAAACTTTTTTTTTTCTTTATCACTAACATTGTATTTTTCTAAATTTTGAATTTTTTCAAAATCTTCCGAGGATCTAAAAATTCTACCGTATCCTCCTAAAATTTCATCAGCACCCTCACCAGATAACACAACGGTGATGTCTTTTTTTAATTCTTTACACATTAAATATAATGGAACTTCGTTAGGGACAGAAAGCGGTGCATCTTTGAATGAAATCAACTCATTCATCGTATCCATATAATCATTGGAATTTATTAATATTTCATGATGATCAGTTTTAAGTTTGGACGCCATTAAATTTGCATATTTGAATTCATTATAATTTTTTTCCTTAAATCCCACACAATATGTTTTAATTGGATCTTTACTATTTTTTGACATAATAGATGTAATAACACTACTATCAACGCCACCAGACAAAAACGCTCCAAACGGAACATCAGAAATCATTCTGCATCGAACAGCATCTTTTAATAAATCTTTAAGTTTTTTAATATAATATTTTTCTCCCTTATCAATTTTTTGTTTTTTAAACGATTTCACAAGACTCCAATATTTTATGATCTTTACTTTTGAAAACTTACTAACTTTTATATAATGACCTGGTTGAAGAGAGTTTATATTTTGGAAGAAAGTATCTCCCATGATTGGATATCTAAATGACATATAAGAAGATATTGCTTGTTTGTTAAGTTTTAATAAAGACTTGTCAATTTTTAATATTGATTTTATTTCAGATGAAAAAATAATTTCATTATTATTTTTTGTAAAAAAAAGAGGTTTAATCCCAAGTCTATCTCTGACTATAAAAAATTCATTTTTAAGTTTATTAAAGATACAAAATGAGAACATTCCAATAAAATTATTGATAGATGAGATTCCATATTCTATAAAAGAATTTAATAAAACTTCGGTATCACTTGTTGTATTAAATACATATCCCTTATTTTGTAAGTCTTCTTTTAATTTTAAATAATTATAAATTTCACCGTTGAAAATCAAAGTATAATTCCCACAATTAGAAATCATTGGTTGATTTGATTGATTGTTAAGATCAATAATACTTAGTCTTCTATGACCTAATATAAACTTATTATTTTCTTTAACACCACGCCCATCAGGTCCCCTGTGACGCTGAAGGTCTAAAGCTTGATGAAAAATATTAAAATCATTTTTTTTGTAACTTTTATTTTTAATGCTAATTCTTCCTAAAATTCCACACATATTCTAGTATTTCATAATTTGATAAATATAATAATAACAGATTGCAATATTTGACATAACAAAAGCAATAGCGACACCTAAAATTCCAATGTATAATGAAAGTGTATACATAAATATAATTAATAAAAACAAAAATATAAATTGAATTTTAACTTGTAAATATTGCATCTTTAATTTGAATGAAATAACTTTTAAAATACTTCTTAAAGTATAAAAAAACCAACCAAAAGAAAATGCAATTAATAAATAATGATAGTTATTAATATTATCTAAAAAGAAAAAATTATAATAATAATCAGAAAGTACTAATGAGGAAATGATAATTGAAATAGATGTTAAAAACAATATCATCAATTCGTTTTTTAATAATTTAAATGAAAAAATCCTCTTACTTATTTTTTTGGAAATTTTTGGTGAATAGACATTTTCAAAAATACTAGATATACTTGTTAACACATTTAACCCGTAAAATATCGGAACTAGATATCCAAGAGTACTCAAACCAAATTGAAATGCAATAAAATATCTCATTAAATGAGAACTAAAAAACTTAATACCTGAAGCAATAGATAAAGATTTATTTTTTTGAGCAAAATTAAATATATCTTTAATATTAATTTTAAAATAGAAACCTTTCTTAACTAAATTAGTCAAGCTCAACAAAGAAAAAAGCATTGAAATTAAAGAAATTATAGCAACTGCAGAAATAGCTTGAAAACCATAAATTATTGCTAGAGCACCAAAAGCATAAACTATAAAAAATCTAATTGATGAAAATATTGAAAAATGCAAAAATTTTTGTTCTATTCTTAATTTAGCATTATAAATCTCTGTAATTATTTCACCAAACTTGAGTATATAAGTTAACAGTAGAAATAAGCAGAAATTTACTAGATTGTTAGAAAAAACAAATAATAAAAGAAAAGCTAAACTTAATAAGATTAAAATAAAAATATTTGGAAATAAAAGAGTTAATAAATTCTTAGTTTCCAAAGTATTAGAAATTATTTTAATAGGAATATCAAAGTTCATTGACCAAACTACAGGAGTTACAATTGATAATGCTAATGCATAAGTTCCAAGATCTTCTATTGGTAGTGTTTTTGTAAAAGCAAAAATGAAAAAAAATTGAGATAATATTATTACAACTTTTGAGGTACCAACATATGAAATAGAGTTTATCAATTTTATTTCTTTAAAAATTTAATATTACTCACTGATACAAAAATTAGATAGGCTATAAAAGCTGGAAATATATAAAGCTTAAGTACTACTGCAAGTTCTGTTCTTACAATTTTTACAATAAAAATAAAAAATATAAAATAATGTAATTTGTAGTAAATACCGGCAACTTTTTCTGTTTCATAAAATAAATATGTAATAAAGTATCCAATAATAAATGGACCAAGATACCAAAAATTCAAAAATGACTCTAATATCATTGAAAATGCAGTTCCCATTTCTCCTCTAGTATAATATTGTTGTGTAAATTCGCTTAAACTTAACCAGTCAATGTTATCCGTAAACATTCTTAAAAATTGTGCTGCAGTATTTATAAAATACGATCCATAATAAGATCCATAGATCGAGTTATTATCTAAATAATCTGATAATAATAAAAGACTTGAGGCAGGATCAATATTAACAAATCTTATAGGGATCATAATAAAATTAATCATATCCTCATTACGTACGTAAATATTAAAATAAAAAACAAGTGTTTTATAATAAGTTAAAAACACTAACGTTAAAATACCAATTAAAATGTGATTTAAAGATATTTTTTTAGGTTCTAAATTTAAAATCAAAGCAAAAGATAAAAAAAGTATAGTCTCTCTTTGAAAACTTACAATAGAATAAAAAAGTAAAATTGTTAAAATAATAAAATTAAGTAACTTATATTTCCATTTAAACATTAATGTAAAACAAAGAAATGAAAAAGCACCCATTAGCATAAGGGTTCTAATTGGCCCACCTACCATTCTCACATTATATCGATCTAATCCATATAACTGAAGAGACTCATTAATTATATAAATTGAACAAATTAATATAAAAAAAAATTTTAATAGAGTAAAACTGTTATGTTTTTCAAAATAATCAGTGTGTGATTTGGTACGTTCTTTTAATTCTTCAAAACTTACTGACCTTTTTTTAAAGGATATAAAAACTCCAATTACATAAAGTAATGTGAAGAACATAATTAATGAATAGTTAATATCTGAAACATATAAAGGAGATACTGATATTGCATTTACTTGAACAAAATCTTGGCCAAAAATTAAATAGTCAAGAAATAATGAATTTGCATAAAAAATTGGCAAAACCAAAAAAAATATCAATGGGTTATAAAACTCAACTTTTTTAGATATCAAAAAAATTATATATAATTCAATACAAAAAATTATACTTAAGATTGAAATTATCATTTTTTTGATCCCAACTATTAAAGTCTGCCATCTGACTCGTTTTCTTTAAGCATATACTTAATATCATATAATATATGATTGTCTTTTCCATAGCTTCTAATCTGATCTAATGTTAATAATTTAAATTCATCATGAGCAACTGCAAGTACAATTGCATCATATTTACCTTTCATTGGCTCATCGATTGGATCAATTTTATATTCTTCAGCAACATCTTTTTTATTAACCCATGGATCATAAACATCAACATTACATTTAAAACTTTTCAATTCCTTTACTAAATCAATAACACGAGTATTACGATGGTCAGGACAATTTTCTTTAAAGGTAAGACCCATAATAAGAACTTTGGCTTCTGCAATCTGAATATGTTTTTTAGTCATAAGTTTTGATACTTCATTTGCCACATATGAGCCCATGTTATCATTAATTTTACGCCCAGCTAAGATCATCTCTGGATGATAACCAGCTGCGTTTGCTTTATGTGTTAGATAATATGGATCAACACCAATACAGTGTCCTCCTACTAACCCTGGACGAAAAGGTAAAAAATTCCACTTAGTTCCAGCAGCTTTTAGTACTGCCTCAGTATCAATACCAAGTTTTTTAAATATAAGAGCAAGCTCATTTATAAGTGCAATATTTAAATCTCTTTGTGTGTTTTCAATAACCTTAGCGGCTTCGGCAACTTTAATACTTTCGGCTTTATGAGTACCCGCAATTATTATCTCTTTGTATAATTCATCAACTTCTTCTGAAACTTCAGGTGTTGATCCTGATGTTACTTTTGTAATATCTGCTAATCTATGTTGTTTATCTCCAGGATTGATACGTTCTGGTGAATAGCCACAATAAAAATCTTTATTAAAGACTAAACCTGATTTTTCCTCAAGAATTGGCACACAGATTTCCTCAGTAGCTCCTGGGTACACCGTTGATTCATAAATCACGATATCATCTTTTTTAAGTACGGAACCCACTGTTTCACTAGATTTCTCTAATGATGTTAAATCTGGTCTTTTATAATCATCAATCGGCGTGGGGACAGTAACAATAAAGATATTGCATCCTTTAAGGTCTTTTACATTGGAAGTATAATTTAGATAAGTAGCTTCTAAGAATTCTTTTTTTGTTACTTCACGTGTTGGATCTTGACTAATTTTAAGTAAATTTATTTTATCTTTATTAATGTCGTAACCTATTACCTCATATTTTTTTCCAAATTCTATCGCTAGAGGCAAACCTACGTATCCTAGACCTATTAAAGCTATTTTTTTTTTTTTTCATATTTATTATTGAATTCTAATAAGTATGTTTAGAAATTAAATTCAACCATAAGTTTTATTAATAGAATGTCAATTTTTATTCTATTAAAAATGAATAATTATTTATTTGGTCTCTTAAAAATTGAAATAAATGTTTTAAAGATAATGTAAAGATCCAGAGTATTACTCCAATTATTCATATACCATACATCATGTTCCATTCTCTTTTTCATATTTTCACTACTTGGTCTTTTGCCTCTAAAACCATTTACTTGAGCCCATCCTGTTAATCCGGGAAATGTTTTGTTTCTTTTTAAAAATTGTTTGTAATCTTGAGCATAAATTAAATCATCTTTGAGAAAGTGTGGTCTTGGTCCAACAATTGACATGTCACCTTTTAAAATATTAAAAAATTGAGGTAGTTCCTCAATGCGTAATTTTCTAATTATTTTTCCAATTCTAAGCATTATTTTATCATTTCTATTAATTAAAATTTTTTTATTTGATAATTTTTTATATATTCTTAATTTGTATACATTAAATCTTCTTCCGTCCCACCCAGCGCTTTCTTGAGAAAAAAATATTGGAGTTCCATCTTCTATTAAAATTAAAATTATTGATAAAAGAAATATAGGAGACAGTAATAATAAAAATATTATTGATAAGATTTTATCTAAAAATAATTTTACTAATAAGTTTAAACCGTAGAAGCTTGAAGTTTGATAATTGCTATATGTATATTTATTATTTATTAAATTATCATATAATAATTTAGATCTATCTCGTAATTTTTGTTTAAGATCGACTATTATTATGTCTACAGAAAACTTAACAACTAAATCTAAATAGTATTTTACCAAATTTTTATCCTCATTATCTAATATCCAAATTTGACCTAGCTCATGATATTCCAAAATAACTCTCATCTCAGACTTATCAGTAAAAACTGGTATCTTAAGACTCATTCTAGCTCTAGCTAAAGCCTTTTCGCTCTCATTTTTAATTAGACAACATTTATAAATATTAATTTTATCATTTTTTTCCTTTAAAATTTTTTGAATTGAATCGATAGATCCAACAAGCATGATGTTTCTTTGGATAAAATTGTTATTCATAAGATTATTATAAATAAGATCTAAAGTTTTTCTTATAATTAAAAGAATGATAATAATTAAAATAAATAAATATGAAATATTCATATCTACTTTAAAATTTATTTTAAGAATAAAAAAAATATATAAGGTAAATGGTATTGTAAGAAATAAAGGGAGTATATCATTTAATAAAAAAGATAAAAAATGTATTACATATCTTTTTTTTGTTATTCTAAAAATAAACGAAAATAATAAATAAATAATTGGAAAATATAAAGATAAGATATAATACTTTGACTCTTTATAAATATTAAAATTTAGTAAATCAAAAATTGAATTAAATTCTAATATTGCAAAAATGTATATAGTAAGAAATAAAAAAAAACTTTTTAAAAAAATTGAAATATTGATATAAAAATGATCATCCTGTTGAAAAATTTTTTCCAGTTTGAGCATTAATTACGTTTTATTATAATATCTGGAAGAATAATTATAATTATAATTATAATTATAGTAGCTGTCTTTTGAAGTATCTAAATCATTAATAATAATACCATCAATCTTGACACCTACATTTTGAACTTTTTTGATTGATGACATAAAAGCAAGCGTTTTGGATGAGTCTGATCTAATTATAAAAAAATTATAATCCACCGCTTGTGTAAGAATTAGTGTATCTGAAACTGGTTGTACAGGTGGTGAGTCTATTATTATGTAGTCATATTCCTCTTTTAGTACATCAAAAAACTTTTTGATTTGGTCTTTGCTAACAATGTCTGACATGTCAAACCTTTTAGCTCCTGAAGTTATAATTTCCAATTTTGTACCCGGTACAGTAAAAATAGTTTCCTTTAAAGTGGCATTTGCAGATATGATTTCACCTAAACCAAGAATTTCTTGGTCAAATTTGTAAAAGCTATTAAGTACTGATGGTCTTCTTATATCTGCCTCAATAAACAATACTTTGTGATTTTTTTCTAAAGATAATGCTAGATTAAAAGCATAGCTGGTTTTACCTTCTGAAGGGTTACTAGAGGTTATTAAAAAGGACTTATTTTTTTTAAATTTAGATTCGATAATAGTTCTTGATGATCTTATCGCTTCTGAAAAATTTGACTCACTGTCTTCTAAAAAGTTTTGCAAAATGTGATAACCTTTTTTTATATCTTCTACTTTTGGCAATATTCCAATCTGAGGTATATTTAAATGATCTAAGGCCTCAGGTGACTTAATAACAGATGAGTTCATTTCTCTATAAAACGTCAATGAATAAAATAAAGCAAAAGAAGAAAGTAAGCCTATCAAAAAATTTTCTTTAGGTTTAGGTGAAAATGGGTCCGTTGGAAGATTTGGCCTTTCAATAATCTGAAGTTTTGAAATTTGTAAATTTTGTGCCTCGTTAGTTTCTTTTTGTCTTTGAAGAAACGTTTCATACAATTTTCTGCTACTATCTACCTCCCGAACAAAATTAAGCATACCTGCTTCTTTTTCTTCAATTTCTCTTAATTCATCTTTTGCTTTTTCTAAACTTTTATCAGATGACTCTATAAAGTTAATTATATTGCTTAATTCAAAGACTTTTCTTTCAATTACATCTTCTACAATATGTTTCATTTGATGTTTTAAACTTTGATTTAATTCATAGGCTTGTTTAACTTTTGGGTGTTCATTTGTATAGATTAGTAATAAAGATTGAATATTATTTTCATTAGCAGATAAATTATTTTGAATATTTGTAATTTCTTTTCTTTCATTAAGATCTTTAATTGCTAAAAGAATATCCATATCTCCGTTAGCTGTTTTTACTGAAGTAAGGTCATTTTCATATTTTTGCTTATCTTGTTTAGAGAGAAGAATATTATTTGAAATAGATTGTATTTCTTTTATCTTTAACTCTTTAACATTTCCGGTATCTACTAAATTATGTTCTCTTTTATATTTAGCTAAATTTTTATCTGCAATAGCCATTTGGACTTTTAATTCTTTAAGTCTTTCTTTAACTTTTGTGTTTGCATAACTTGTTATTTCAATTTTATTGTCCACCTCATAACGTTGATATGAACTAATAATATTTTCTAATGCTAATTGTGATATTTTTGGATTATTAGAGACGAATGACAATACTAAAACATCGCTGCTCCTTAGATTTTTAACATTAAAGTTATTAGTAAGAATAGATTTTAAATAATCTTTATCAACAATAGTTTTTTTGGTAAAAATTCTACTAAATATATTTTTTCTTTGTTGAGAATAAAGAGATTTAAATTCAAGTTGATTTTTTTCATCATTTACAATGTATTCAATAACCTCGTCACTTTTTAATGTTGCTATTACATTATTTATCCGATTAATATCTTGGATAGTTGAATATGCTTCATTTATATTAACAATTTTATTTTCATCTGGGGCTATTACGATTGTCGATTCACTTAAATATTTTTTCTCAATATTAAGTGAGACAAAAAATACAATCATGGACACTAAAAGGGACGCTAAAATTAAAAATTTTAAATTCTTTTTAGCTATTAATAGAAAAAATTTTAGATCACCAATATCAAAAGCTTTTAATAATTCCGTTGTTTTAGTATTCATATAATCTCTGTACTAAATGCATTAAGATAATGTATAAAATAAACAGATAATAAATTTATACTAATATGCTACAACTATCAATGAATTCAATTAATAAGCGAAAATTTTTGTATAATCTAATTAAAATATTTTTTATATTGTTTTTTACTTACAGTTGCTCAACTTTGCCTGGAATAAATAAAGAACCTAAGAATCAGAAAAACACTAAGTCAAATTCAAGAGATTTAACAATAAATGATATTTCTATAGAAATTATTGATATTAACAAACTTAAAGAATACCAAATTAAAAGTTACAATAATACAAATCTTAAAGAGATAAAATATTCTATAAGTCAATTTCCAAATATATATAATTATCAATACGAATATGCGGTAGGTCCTTCTGATGTGATTTCAATTAATTTAACAGATACAGAGGATATAGATGGTTCTTACACAATTGGACCTGGTGGTTTTATAGATTTACCATTTATAGGAAAAATTAATATTAAAGATTTAACTTTAAATCAGACAAAAGAAAAAATGATTTCTGTTTTAAAAAAGTATTATAAAAATTATGATTTGCAGATTAAAATTGAAGAGTTTAATAGCAGTAAAGTCTATATTCTTGGTGCAGTAAAAAATCAAGTCACCATTGAGCTCAATCAAAAACCTATAAAATTAATTGATGCTGCTATTCAAGCTGATTACAATCCAAACTCTGCAGATAAAAATTTTGGTAACAAAGGATTACTAAGAAGAGATGATCAAGTCTATAAAATAGATATCAACAGTATTTTTCAAAGTATTAACGCAAAAGACAATTTTTATCTTAAAAAGGATGATGTGCTGTTTGTAGATAGGAATTCTGATGCTTTACATATATTTGGAGAAGTAACAAAACCAGGAGTTTATTTTCCAAATATAGATTATTCTTTAACAGAACTAATTTCTTCAGCTGGTATGAATAATTTAACCGCAAATGCATCAAAAGTTTATGTTATTAGAGAGGATTATAATTCATTTTTAAAATTAGATGTATTTAAACTTGATATTAAAAATCCTGTAAATCTAGTTTTAGGAAAAAAATTTTTATTAAAACCAAAAGACATAATCTTTATTCCGCCAACAAGACTTGTCAAATGGAACAGGGTTATAACTTTGTTATTAAGACAAACAGATTTATTCAAATCATACAATCCTGTAATTCAAGAGGGTATGAAGTCTAATTCTACCAA
>MDSV01069408.1_pt1 | contig 26141 bp, 23 predicted proteins | sample 810851 | NCBI WGS metagenome assembly MDSV01 (sample SAMN05326640, study PRJNA326480) | marine metagenome | isolation source: seawater | place: Atlantic Ocean: North East | collected 2012
AAATTTAATAGTTTAGAAGAGTTTTTTTTAAATAAAAAAAATATAAAAAAAAAGAAACTAACACATTACAAACAACAAGATAAAAATATTCTTCAGGATATAATCGAGGGCAATATAATATATGGTACAGGTAATGCTGGAAAACAAGTTTATCAAAGACTTATAAGTCAAAATCAAGGTATATATTGTTTTGTTGATGATGATTACCGCAAACATAACAAAAGTCTTTACGGTAAAAGAATCATTTCAAGTAAAGACTTAGAATATTTATCTAAAATAAAAATTATAAAAAGTTTAATAATTGCAATTCCGTCATTAACATCAAAAAAATTAAAAAAAATTAATGACATCTTTTCAAAATATATTAATGAAATATCATTTATACCTTTAAAGACAAATTTAAAATCAGAAATAATTTCATTAACGGATTTAAGTAATTTAAGCACTCATGAAATTTTAGAAAAAAAAACAAATATAATAAATTACAAAAATTTTGATAAACAATTTAAAAATAAAAATATTTTAGTTACAGGTGGAGCAGGATCTATAGGTTCCCAATTGGTAAGACAATTATTGAATACAAATTGTAAAAACATTGTTGGATATGATAATTCAGAGATAGACTTGTTTAATTTAAAAAATGAACTGAATTCTTTTTCTCGTGTAAAATTATTTCTTGGAGATATACTTGATGATAAACTTTTAGAGTATATTGTTAAAAAAGAAAAAATAAACATTATTTTTCATGCAGCTGCATATAAACATGTAACTATACTTCAAAATAATGTTCAATCAGCAATAAGAAATAATATATTTGGAACCCATAAGGTACTTAATGTTGCTAAAAATTGTAATATTCCAATAGTCACAATTTCTACTGATAAAGCTGTAAGACCAACAAGCATTTTAGGATTAACTAAGAGAATTTCAGAGGTTATGTGTTTACAATATAACAACAAATTCTTTTCCTCAAAAGTTGTAAGATTCGGAAATGTTTTTAATAGTGTTGGATCAGCAGTTCCTACATTCATAAATCAAATCAATAATAGATTACCTATTACTATAACTGACAAAAATGTTAAGAGATTTTTTATGACAGCTAATGAAGCATGTTTTTTATTAATGACATCATTAAAAGTTAGTAAACCAAATAATGTAATTATACTTAACATGGGAAAGCCAGTTAAGATTTTGAAAATTATAAATAAATTAATTTCTTTAAAGAAAAAAATTGATCCAAATTATACTTACGAAATTCAACAAATTGGTTTGCAGCAAGGAGAAAAAATGAATGAACAATTAACAATTAGTAAAAAGTTGATAAAAACATCAAATCAAGACATAAGTATTTCTACAGACCCAACTTATTCTAACGTAGAATTAGATAATCTTTTAAGAAAACTTAAAGATGTTAATGAAGCGAAAGTATCAACAAGTTTAATGAAAAAATTTCTTTTTAAAGACTTCAGAAGTAAATAAAATTGAAAATTTCAATTATAATAGCAACACTAAACAATCAAGAAACAATTGAGAGAAACTTAAGTTCAATTGAAGCTCAAATATACAATAATTATGAAATTATTATTATTGATGGTGGCTCTAAAGACAATACATTAGAAATCTCTAAAAAATTCAATTTTAAAAATATTAAATTTAAAAATCAAGTTAGTAAAGGAGTTTATGGAGCTTTCAATGAGGGAATTAAACTTTCTATAGGTGAAATAATTATTATTTTAAACGCAGATGATTTTTTTAGTGATAAACAATCTTTAAAAATAATTTCAGATGAATTCCAAAAGGATGAAAATTTAAGTTTATTAATGAGTAATGTTAAAATTATAAATAAACAAAATAAAGTAAAAAGAATTTATAAGTCAAGTAATTTTAAAAATTATATGTTTTACTTTGGACATATGCCTGCACACACTGGTATATTTGTAAAAAAAGAAGTGTATGAGAATTATGGATATTTTATTGAAAATTTTAATAATGCAGGAGATTTTGAGTTTTTAGTTAGAGTTTTGTTTAAGAAAAAAATAAAATTTAAAAAAATAGATGATTATCTAGTAAAAATGCTTTATGGAGGAAGAAGCAACAAAAGTTTTCAAAGTTTTATTATTAATACAATTGAAATTAAAAAAGCATTAAAATTAAATGGCTTTTTTTCTAGTTATTTTCTCATAATGATAAGGTTTGTAATTAAGATATTTCAATTTAATGTTAAATAATATTTATCCAACTTTAATATGAAAATTCTTATAATAGGAGAAAATAACTTTAATTCATTAGAAACTATATATAAGAAAAATTTTTTAAAATTAGGTTGTAAAACAGTTAATATTTATTCTTTTTGGAAACCAAAAAAAAAGTTTTTTAAAAAGTTTTTAAATTTTCAAGAAAAATATTTCTACACATTATTTTGTTTATTACAGAATTTCTTAATGAAAAAAAAACTTAAGAAAGATAAATTTAGATATGATTGTGTTATTATTTTTAATGGATATCAAATAGATTACAGTACTTTAACGAAATTAAAAAAAAAGGCTTGTAAATCATTTATAAATATACAGACAGATAATATTTTTGAAAAAAAAAACATCATCATAAAAAATTTAAATTTTTTTGATCGAGTTTATGTTTGGTCTAAACATATAAAGAATAAAATTATAAAAAAAAAAATAGTCAATAAAAATAAAATTATATTTTTACCATTTGGTTTTGATCAAAATATAATTAAAAATTTTAAAAAAAAAATAAATAACAAAATACTATTTTATGGTTCATGGGATAAAAATAGAGAAAATATATTAAAAAATATTGACTATAAAATTTTAAATATATTTGGTAATGGCTGGGAAAATTCTAAGACTGCTTTCAAAAAAAAATACAATATTAAAGGCGAATTAGTAGGTGCAAAGCTTGCTGATGAAATTGCAAAATCATTATTTTGTTTGAATCTTTTTAGATATCAGGCAAAAAATCTTATCAATATGAGATCATTTGAAGTCTTAGGTTATGGTGGTACCTTACTTTCTGAAAAGTCAAGAGAGCAAAGTTCTTTTTTTTTTAAATCTAGTGGTATTGTTTATTTTAATAATATAAATCAGGTTAATAATATTTATAAAAAATTTATAAAAAAAAAAAATAAATTATTATTAAGTAGAATGAAAAATAAGACTACGATGGTGAAACATAATTATTTAAATAGATCTCGATTTATATTAAAAAATGAGCAAGTTTCTTATTCAAAATAAAATTTATTTTTTAATATTATGTTTTTTTTCAATATTTGTTGTTTTTTTTAGTTTTTATAAAAATGATATTGATTCTTTTTATTCATTCTTTCTATCTTTATCTTTTGTAATAATTATTTTATTATTTATCTATTACTTCACGATTAAAAAGTTAATATTTTATTTTCCAATTAATATTTTATTTAATATTTATTTATTAATCACTTTTTTATACTTTATATTCAATTACAATTATATTTTATTCAATACATACCCAGCATTTTTTAATGAATTGGACACAATTGTCTTTCAAAATTTGTTTAATAATGCAATTATTTTACTCATAACGACTATATTTTTTTTTAATTTTGCTTTCTTTTTAATTGTAAATTTTTTTAAAAAAAAAATAAATTATTTTCCAAATTTAAATGAACTTCAATTAATAAGATTTAATTTTTATTTATTAATTATTAAATTAATTTTTCTTTTTTTAAATTATTTTTTAGATAAAGGATTTCAGGAAATTCAAAATCCAATTAATTTACTAATTGTTTTAGTTAACTTTTATTTAATTCTTTTTTTTAAAAATCATAGGTTTCTTTTTTTCCTAATAATATCTTTAATTTTTTTAGAAAATTTTTTGTTAACTAATAGTTTGTATAAAAATGCAATAATTATTATTGTATGTTTTGTCCTCTTATATAATTTTAAACATAAAATTTCACTTTTGCTGATTTTTATAATGATTTCTTGGGTTTTATTGGGTCAAAGTTATAAAATCAAAATAAGATCTTATATTTATAATTTTGACATCATATACTCAGATAGAGCCAATATTTCAAAAGATCAGAGTGACAATCTTGATTTCTTTATGAATAACATTACCAAATACGATTCTAGACCAGTTATACTAAGATTGAGTGAACCAATAGTCTCGATCATAAGAGTTCTTGAATTTGAGAAAGTAAAAAAAAAAGAAATTAAAAAAGATACATTGAGTATTTTAAAATATTCTTTTGTACCAAGAAAAATATATAAAGATAAACCAACTCAAAATTTTTCGAAATGGTATACGGAATATTTCTTTAATGTTTATCAAATTAATCCCATTTCTGTGCATAGTGTAACTTTTAATATCTTTTGGCCTACAGATTTTTACTTAAACAATAAGTACTTAGGGTCAATATTTATCTCTTTTTTTGTAGGTTTATTGCTATCCATAATCTCAGTTTTTCTCACAAATAAAAATTTAAATAATTTAAATTATTTTATAGGTGTTGCAGTACTCGCTCCAATGTCTTTTCCTGATTATAATTTTTCATTAATGTTTTCACCTGTATTTTTTCAACTTATTTTTATGTTTATTATCGTTAAATTTTTTTTATTTATTTTAAGCTATGAAAAAAATATTAGTAATTAGTCACGATTTTGTAAAAAAGGTAAATATACGTATTTATGAGGAATTGAGTCAGATGAAGAATATAGAATTATTATGTGTTAAGCCTCAAAATTTAGTTTTAGACAAAAAAAATATATCTACTGACTATAAAATTAAAAATTCAAAAGTTAAAATTATTGAAACAAAAATTATGTTTAATAATCTCCGGTTTATATATTTTAAAAATCTATTTAAAATTATTAAAAAATTTAAACCATCTAAAGTAATTATTCATAACGACCCAGCATCAATTCAAGTTTTATTATTAATTTATTATTCTTTTTTTAAAAAATTTTCTATTTATTGTATGTCAAATGAAAATAGAATAGTAAATTTTAATGAAAAATATACAATTATAAAAATTTTAAGATCAATTTTATTAATTTTTATAAACTTTTTTTTAAAATTTAAAATTAAAAATGTTTTATGTATTTCAAACCAAATTAAAAAAAATTACGATTTTTTAGGATACAAAAAAAAAACTGTATTATTGCCATTAGGTTTTGATCAAGATATTTTCAATAAAAAAAAAAAGAAAAATAAATAAGACGTTTGTTATTTCTTACTTTGGAAGAATATCTAGTGAAAAAGGAATCCATGTGCTTATAAAATCGTTAAAACTAATTGATTTTAAATTTAAATTTTATCTAGATGTGAGTCACATTAACAATATGCAATATTTTAAAATGATAATTAAAGAGCTGGAAAAAATAACTCGTCCACCAAATATTAAATATATAAAGTGCGATCATAATAAAATTGCTAATTTTATGCGCAAATCTGATTTAGTTGTAGTTCCATCATTATATGAAGAGCAGTATGGCAGAGTTATTCAGGAATCTGTAGCATGCGGTTGTTTAGTAATAGGATCAAGAGTAGGTGCAATTCCTGAAATTATTAAAGATAAAGATTTATTATTTATTAAAAATAATCATAAAGAATTATCTCAAAAAATAAATAGATTAAAAAATAGTTTTTTTTTAAAAAATAAATTAAAAAGTCAACATAAACAAATATTTAAAGAAAGAACTTTAATAAAACAATTGGAAATTCTTAATAAATTATTTAAATGAAAGTAGTTATTTTAGCAGGAGGAAAGGGCTCTAGAATATCATACTATACCGAAAAAATTCCTAAACCAATGATCAAGATTGGAGGATTGCCGATGCTAACTCATATTATGAGACATTTTAAATACTATGGTTTTAATGAATTTATTATTGCCGCAGGTTATAAAAAATCAGTTATCGACAAATATTATAAAAATTCAAAAGAGTTTAAAAACCTAAAAATAATTAATACAGGTATAAGTACTCAAACTGGGGGAAGAATTTTAAAATTAAAAAAAATTTTAAATAATGATGAAAATTTTTTTATGACTTATGGAGATGGTGTTTGTAATATTAATTTAAAAAAATTATTAAACTTTCATTTGAAAAATAAAAAAATTGCTACTGTAACTGCTGTTAGACCTCCTGTAAAATTTGGTGAAATGAAAATTGGTAAAAATAAAATAGTCAACTCTTTTATGGAAAAACCAAAATTAAATTCAGGATGGATAAATGGAGGTTTTTTTGTTTTAAAAAATGATATATTTAATTTTATCAAAGATTATCAGGTTACTTTCGAGAGAGAACCTTTGAGTAAACTTTCTAAAAATAACCAACTAATTGCATACTTGCATTATAATTATTGGAGATGCATGGACAATCTTAAAGAAAAAGAATACTTAGATAAAATATATAAAATAAAAAAAACAATATGGAAAATAAATTAGTTTTAAAAACCACTGAATTAACAGGTATTTTGGGAAAAGGAGAGATGAAAAAACTTTCCTTTGAAATAGGTGAAGATAAGTGGAAAATATATAGAGAAAAATATGATTTAGCCTCAAATTTGAAAATTTTGGATTTTCCAATTCAACTAGATTTTGAACTTAATTCTTCTTGTAATCTAAGATGTCCAATGTGTCCAATTTCCGCGGAGTCTCCAAAAGGTAAAGGAAAAAAAACTTGGTTTGATTTTGAATATTACAAAGAAATTTTGGATTTTTCAGTAAAAAAAGGGACTAAGGCAATAAAATTAAATTATATTAATGAGCCTTTAATAAGAAATGATTTTATTAAATTTATTGATTATGCAAAAAAAATTGGAATTTTAGATATTTATTTTAGTACGAATGGCATCTTACTAAATAAAAAAACCTCTACTGAATTAATAAAATCAGGGTTGACCAGAATTCAAATATCTATCGATGCTATTACTAAGGACACATATGACAAAGTTAGACCAGGAGGAAATTACGATAAAATTATTAAAAATATTGAAGAATTTTTATCAATTAAAAAAGATTTAAATGCCCAACTTCCTTTAGTAAGAGTAAATTTTGTAAAAACCTCAATTAACCGTCATGAATTACAGAAATTTTTAGATTTTTGGAACGACAAAGTTGATATGATAGGAGTTCAGGAATTTGTTACTCCAACCAAGGTAGAAAATCCAAGTTTAGCTGCAAGAAGCAAAAGAAAGGAAAGTTTTAAGTGTTCTTTTCCATTTAAACAACTTGTAATTAATAATGAAAAAAAAATATTACCTTGTTGTACTTTTTGGGGTGAAGAATTGGAATTGCAAACTTTGAAAAAACCAGAAGATTTACTTTCTGCATGGAACAGTAGCAAAATGCAAAAGCTGAGAGAAAAACATCTAGAAGGAAAATATTATGAAGTCGAGCAATGCAAAAAATGTATTGATGGTTAATCCATAAATATAATAACTTATTATATAAATTGTCTTTGAAATTATATATTCACATAGGTCTCCCAAAAACTGGAGTAACATTACTAAGTTATATATTTGAAAACTCAAAAAATATTAATTTTTTAGGAAGACCCTTAATTAAACCTTACGAAGAAATTTGGCATAGTATGATATTTGATAGTGAAAAAAAATATAGAACTAAAGTTTTATCGCTAAAAAAAAAAATAATTCTTTCCTTATCAAAAAAAAAAAATAATCTACTTTTAATTGAGGGTTTAACAGATCCTTTTTTTGTTTTAAATAGCAAAAAAAACTTCATGAAAAGATTAAAAATTTTAAAAAAAATACTAGATAAAGTTGTTCAAATAAAAATTATTTTTACATTAAGAAATCAAAGTAATTTTTTTATATCTAGATATGTTGAAAGTCCTCAATATTTTGAGAAATATAATATTGAATGGAAAAACTTTAACAATTTTAAAAAAATATTTAAAAAAAAAAAGTTAAATCAAGAGGAAAAAATTTTTCTAAATAAATTTAATTATTTTCAAATATGTAAAGATTTATTTAAGATTTTTAAAAAAAATAATGTAAGTTTATTTCTTTATGAGGATTTGAAATATAATAAAAAAAAATATACAATAAAAATTTCAAATCTTCTAAATTTAAATAGAAAAGAAACAATAAAAATTATAAGTAAAAATCAACTTAATAGGGCTACTAATATAAATAAAAAAATATATATAAGGAAAAATTCACAATTAAATTTTATATTAACTAATAATAAATTTTATATAAACTTTAATAAGAAAATACCATTAGTAATCAAACTATTTTTAAAGAAAATATTTCTTATAATTGATAAATCTTACTATAAGATTCTATTTAATTTTAAACCTGAAAAAAAAATTTATTTAAATGAAAATGATATTAAATTGATAAAAAAATTTTACTATAAAGATAACAAAAACATTGATAAATACTTCAAAGTTGGCCTAAAAAAAAATAAATACTATTAGTAAATTGTAAAGTTTGTAGGTGATGAGAATACTTTCTGAAATAAAAATAATTTATATCCCAATGTTATTTTTTCCAGTTGCTCTAGTAACAGGACCTTTTTTGCCTGATTTAATTTTATCTCTGATGTCTTTAATTTTTATTTTGCATTTATATAAGAAAAAAAACTTGTTGTATTTATACAATGATTTTTCAAAAATATTTTTTTTATTTTATCTTTATTTAGTGATAACATCTTTACTTTCAGATGAAGTTTTTTATAGTTTAAAAAATACTTTTTTTTATTTTAGATTTTTAATTTTTGCTTTACTTTTAAAATACTTGATAATTGAAAGTAAAAACTTTAGAAATATATTTCCTTCAATTCTTTTATTTGTCTTAATTGTATTGAGTTTTGACGCAATCATAGAGTATCTTAAAAATTCACATTGGCTATTTGATAAATCAGAATATCCAGAAAATAATAATAACAGAATAAGTGGATTATTTGATGAAGAGTACATATTGGGTGGATTTATTTTATCTTTATTTCCAACATTTTTAATAATTTATTACAACCAAAATAAGGAGAAAAAACTAATAACCTATTTTTTAATTTTTTTATTTTGTTTTACAATAATTATAACAGGAGAGAGAAGTTCATTAGTAAAATTATTACTATTTATTTTTTTTGTAATATTTTTTTCTACGCTTTTAAACACGTTTAAAAAAAAAATAATCTTTTTTATTATTCTATTATTAGGAATATTTTCTGTAATATTCTCTCAGCCAAAATTAAAAGAAAGAGTTATTTATCATACATTTGATTTGTTATTACAAAAAAAACATGAGACAAAAATAGATAGAAATTTATCTATAACTGAAAATGTAAAAAAGGAATTAAACAAGAGCACATTTAAGTTAGTGTATTTTAGTAAAGAGCACAGTGATCACGCAATTATTTCAATTGAAATGTTTAAAGACAAATTTTTATTTGGACACGGGGTTAAAATGTTCAGATTTAAATGTTCAGAGGAAAAATATTATATTAATGATCGATCGTGCAGTACTCATTCTCATGGTATATTATTATCATTCATGTCTGAGTTGGGATTTATTGGATTATTATTCATAATTTTAATTTACTTACAAATTTTTAAAAATATTTTTAAAAATAAAAAAAAAACTATCATAAATAGCATAATTTTAATTTCTATTTTTGTTTATCTATTTCCTTTGTTGCCATCAGGTTACTTTTTCAATAATTTTTTTTCTATGATTTTATATACTTTAGTAGGAACTTATTTGGGTTACAAAAAAATTAGATGATACAAGAAAATTTAAATATAATAATTACAATCTTATTATTAAATACTTCAATTATTTATTTTCATAAAATATTAATAAAAAAATTTAATATTTATGATTTTCCAGACAAAAAAAGAAAATTTCATGAAAGCAAAACTTCTTTATTTGGTGGTTCAATTGTTTTTATAAATATAATTTTTTTTACAATCATCCAACTTATACAAAATCATCAAAATTTTTTTCAAACGTTTTATTTTTATTTTTTTTTGGGCTCATTATCATTTTACCTCCTAGGATTGGTAGATGATAAAAAAGATATAAATGCTAACATAAAGTTTATTATTGAATTTTTTATAGTCTCTATACTTGTTATTGTAGATAAAAATTTACTGATTGAAAAAATTTATTTCCAATCCTTGGAAAAAACAATTTATTTGGGCAAGTATTCATTTATATTTACAGTTTTGTCTATAATCATATTTATTAATGCACTTAATATGTATGATGGAATTAATCTTCAAGTAGGAAGTTATTGTATAATAATACTGTTGACTCTTATGTATTTTTCAAACTTGGATTTAATTTTATTAATATTAATTTTATCACTTATTACTTTTCTTTATCTAAATTATAAGTCAATAATATTTCTTGGTGATAGTGGAACATATCTCTTAGGTTTCATTATTTCTTATTTAATCATTTATACAGCTAAAATAGATAGCTATTATTTATTATCAGCTGATAAAATATTTATTATTATGTTATTACCAGGATTAGAGTTAATCAGATTATTTATAATAAGATTAAGAAATAAAAAACACCCTTTCTCCTCCGATAGAAATCATGTTCACCATATAATAGAAAATAGATTAGGATATAATAAAACAATAATATATTTGATTACCTTTTCAGCTTTATCAAATTTATTAATGATTTTATTTAGTAACAATCTAATTTTAATTATCTTTTTATTTTCCATAATCTACTTAATCTCTGTAAAACATTATGAAAAATAGAATATTAATTACTGGTGGTGCCGGATTTATAGGAAATGAATTATTAAATTTAATTAAAAATAAAAAAAACTTAATTGTTGTAGATATAAAAAGAAATAAAAAAACCATAAGAAAATTTCAAAAATTAAAAATTAAGTATATATGCGGAAATTTAAATAATAAAAAATTTGCAAAAAAAATTTTTAAAAATATAGATTTAATTTATCATTTAGCTGGAATAACAAAAGTACCAAATACAGATGTTAATCTTAATAAAAGAAAGGAAAAAATTATTTATAATAATTCAGTAAATATAATGAACAACTTGGTTCAAAATATCTCAAAGGGAACAAGAGTTGTTTTTCCATCAACTCACTTAGTTTACGAAAACTGTAAAGAAAACAAAAAAATCTTTAAGGAAAATTCTAAAGCTTTACCAAAATTAGCATATTCTCGAGGAAAGCTGGAGTGCGAAATGATATTAAAAAAAAATAACATAAATTATGCAATATTGAGATTAGGTTCAGTATATGGGTTCGCTGAAAAAGAAAGGATGTTTAATTTACCTAATTTATTTGTACTTAGATCCAAAAATAATGAAAATTTAAGTCTACATTCTGGAGGTATTCAAATAAAAAGTATAGTTTCCGTTAAAGATGTTGCAAGAGCAATGGTTTTTATATCAAAAAAAAAATATAAAAAAGAATTATATCATTTTGTTTCAGAGCATATTTCAGTCAAAGAAATCGGCAAGTATTGTTCAAAATTTAATAAAAATATTAAATTGATTAATACTAAAGATAAAATTCCTTACCTTGGTTATATTATGGATTGTTCAAAAATATTGAAAACCGGTTTCGTTTTTAAGAATTTTTATAAAGATTTTGTTAAGGAATATTTAAAATAGAATTATTTTTTTTTATAAATTAAATCAAATCCATAAATATTTTTATGAGAAATATTTTGATTAAAATTATTTGTGCAAGGTGATCTTACATACATACATTCTTTATCACTTACATATATTATAAAATTCTTGTTTAAACTTTTTATTTCAAATTGTTGTATTTCTTGATCAATTGAAAAAGATTTTATATTTGGCCAAATATTTTTGATTTTAAAATTTTCTTTAATTCTAATTACTTGTTTAAGGATCAGGACTACGAATGCTATAATTAAAATTATTAAAAAAGTTTTTTTAACAATATTTTTTTGAAAAGAAAATATTGATAAAGATGCAATTATAGAAATAAACGAAATTGTATACGAATAGCCATATCTAAATAAAGGGAATTTGAGAAAGAATAAAAGATTTCCTAATATTAATATAAGTAATAAAGAGATTACCTTAAAATAATCATTTTTCTTTGAAGTAAATTTTATTGATTTATTTCTTTCTTTTATGAAATTTAAAATAATAGAAATAAGAAATATAAAAATTAAGTATGGAAATAATATTTTAATTATATATTTTAAATGTTTTGATGACCACGCATCTAACCAATTAAAATTATCTATGAATATTTTTTGATCAATATCTTTATTAGATCTATCAGGCCAACCTTTGGCCCAAGCCTCACTAGATATGGATTGTTTTCTTAATTCAGTTTTATTTGACCATTTCAAATTATCAAAACATGTAATTTCCAAAGGATAAATTAAACAACTTGATGTAAGTACATTTTTCAATATCCAAATAAATAATAGAATTGTAGAAAATGAATAAAAAATTTTAACTTTATTTTCTTTACATTTTAAAAATATAAGAAAGGGAATAAAGAAAGCTAATATTAAAGTTACTTTATTTAAAAAGATAAATGTTGATATAATAGCTGTTTTTTGAATATCTACATAATCAAACTTTGTTTTTAAAAAAATTGAAATAAGATAGAATAGGAGAATATGTGCAATTGCATCATTTCCAAATCCACTATATCTATTTATTTTGTATGCGATGAAGCACAAAATAAACAAACAGAATAAATGATTAAGTGAAAGATCAGTATTTGACTTTATAAATTTATAAATTTCTTCAAAAAAGTATAAGATTACAAAAACAACTAAACTTGCTAGAGGTATTAATATTCCATTTATACCAGTTAATATATTAAAATTAATTGCAGATAAATATTGTATTATAGAAATATGTCCAAATCTAAAATGTAAATTATTTACACCAATTATGATTTTATTTTCATTAAGTATTTGGGTATAGGGAAGATGATAAAGACCTGCATCGGGAGTATTTATATTGCTATAAGCAATTATTAAACATACTAGAAATGTTGATGTTATAATGAAAAAGATATCACTTTTTGAAAACAATTTATATTTAAACAAAAGTATAAAAGTTAAAATTAATAATAATGAATTTAAAATTTCATTAAGTGGTAAAAAAAAATTAAGTAATACTGCAAAAAAAGATACGAAAGCTGTACCATAAATACCAATTTCAGGTCTAGAAATCTGATCTGTTTTTAATAAAAACTTGAAAAAAAATTTACCCCATACAAAAAGAAATAAATTTGTAATTAAAATTTTTACAAAAAAAAACATTAATATTGTCTAAATTCTTTTGGTAAAACTAAAAAGTTATTATTTATAGCAGTAACAAATTTGTAATCAATTCTTTTAAAAAAAGTTGTGAAATCATTAAAGTTATAATTCATTTCTTTTTCAAAAATATTTTCATACTCAAAAATAATTGGCATTCTATTTTTCTCAATTGTTTTTACAGAGCCTTCTAAAACTTTTAAATCCCAACCTTGAACGTCTATTTTCATAAATGATACTTTTTTTTCAAAATTAAAATCATCAATTTTTTTAAAAATAGTTTTTTTTTGTTTTTGACTACTAATATCGTTTTTTATTTCAATCTTTAACGCTCCATATGTACCTGATTTAGATAAATCAGGTTCCGCTATATAATTCTCGGTATTAATGTTGGATAGTGCACAATTAATCCCAATTATATTTTTTGAATTAGCACTTATATTTTTTGTCAGTATATTAAAAATATAATTTGATGCTTCAAACGCATACACAGTAGAATTTGAATATATCTTAGAAAATAAAATACTCATTTGTCCATAATTTGCACCCGCATCAATCACAACCGTCTCAGGTTTGATAAATTTTTTTCCTAGTTCAAAAATCTTTACATCGAAGATTCTATTTTTTATTATCTCATTTCTAATTACATCTTGATATGCATACTTTGGTAGATAGTATACTCCAGTATCAGTATTAAACTTCCTCAGTTCATTTGAATGTATACTTTTTCTTTGATCTTTAAGTATTATGATAAAGCCAATTTTTTTTGATATTTTAATATAATTTTTCTTTAATAACTTTAATAAGTTGGACATAATAAATTGTACTAATATATTAAAATTAAGAAAACCATTAAAAAATACAAATGATTTTATCAATTATAATCCCAGTTTTTAACGAAAGAAATACTATTTTAAAATTGTTAGATAAAATAGATGATCTTAGCTATATAAAAAAAGAAGTTATTATAGTTGATGATGCCTCAAATGATGGAACAAAAGAGATATTAAAAAATTTAAATAAGTTTAATCATAAAATTTTATTTCATGAAAAAAATAAAGGAAAAGGTGGGGCAATTAAAACAGGAAAACAATATGTAACTGGAGATATAGTTATAATTCAAGATGCTGATTTGGAATACAATCCCAAAGATTATAAAAAAATAATTGAACCAATAGAAAACGGAAGTTCCAAGGTGGTATATGGGTCAAGAGTACTGGGAAAAAACAGATATACCTTGAAAAATTTTTCATCTGTATATAGAATTTTTTTTAACCACCTATTAACTTCAATTTCTAATTTATTAAATTCTCAAAATCTTACGGATGCTCATACTTGTTATAAGGCTTTCACTAAGGAGGTTTTTTATTCTGTAAAATTACAAGAAGATGACTTTAGTTTTTGTCCAGAAATTACTACTAAAATTGGCTTAAAAAATATAAAAATAAAGGAAGTTCCAATTGAATATTTTGGAAGATCATATAAAGAAGGCAAAAAAATAAAATTAATAGATGGAATAAAAGCTTTGTTTACCATATTTAAATATAGGTTTTTTTACAATGAAAGATGAAATAAAAATAAGTACTAACAGAAGTTTTGGAATAGTTTTCTTTATAGTTTTTGTTTTAATTGGTTTGTATCCCTTGTTAAAAGGAAATGATATTCGAATTTGGTCAATTATAATTTCATTTATATTTTTAATTTTAGGTATTTTAAATTCAAAAATTTTATATCCTTTAAATAAATTGTGGTTTAAATTTGGATTGTTCTTAGGAAGTATTATTTCTCCAATTGTTATGGGCCTCATTTTTTTTCTTGTAGTTACACCTATTTCTTTACTTATGAAAATAATAGGAAAAGATATTCTTAACTTAAAAAAAAATAAAAAAAAATCTTATTGGATTGAAAACAAAGATAAATTAACGAGAATGAAAAATCAATTTTAGAATGAGTTTTATTAGAGAGTTTTGGGAGTTTTTGAAAGTAAGAAAAAAGTATTGGTTGTTACCGATTATAATTGTTTTAGTATTGTTTGGTGGATTAATTATACTAAGCCAAGGATCAGCAGTAGCTCCATTTATCTATACAATTTTTTAAGTGAAAACAATCTTAGGTATATCAGCTTTTTATCACGATAGTGCTGCATGTTTGCTTGTAGATGGTAATATAGTTGCAGCTGCTCAAGAGGAAAGATTTACGAGAATAAAACATGACAAAAATTATCCGTTCAATGCAATAGAATTTGTACTGAATTTCGCAAAAATTAAATTATCTAAAGTAGATAAAATAGTTTTTTTTGAAAAACCCTTTTTAAAATTTGAAAGATTACTTGAAACTTATGTTGCTTTTGCTCCTAAAGGTTTTAAATCCTTTTGTAAATCAATGCCTATATGGTTAAGAGAGAAATTATTTCAAAAAAATTTTTTATTTAATAAACTTAAAAGGCATGACCAGAATTTTAATGACCAAGATAAAATTTTTTTCTCAAATCATCATTTAAGTCATGCAGCAAGTGCTTTTTTCCCCTCACCCTTTGAAGAAGCTGTAATATTAACTGCCGATGGTGTTGGTGAATGGGCAACTACAACTGTCGCAATAGGAAAAAAAAATAAACTTGAAATAAAGAAAGAAATTCATTTCCCTCATTCACTCGGTCTCCTTTATTCTGCTTTTACATATTACACTGGATTTAAAGTAAATAGTGGTGAATATAAATTGATGGGATTAGCCCCATATGGTGTGCCAATTTATAAACAAATAATTTTAGATAATTTAATTGATGTTAAAGATGATGGAAGTTTTCACCTTGATCAGTCATTTTTTAATTATGCTACAGGTTTAACTATGACAAATAAAAAATTTAATGATTTATTTGGTAAATCTCGAAGAGTACCTGAGGAAGAAGATTTAACTCAATTTCATATGAATATAGCTGCGTCAATTCAATCAGTTACAGAGGAAATAATGCTCAAAATAGCAAAATTTATAAGAAATGAATACGATATTAAAAATTTATGTCTGGCTGGAGGCGTTGCTTTAAACTGTGTAGCTAATGGAAAAATATTAGAGGAAGAAATTTTCGATAACATATGGGTCCAACCTGCTGCTGGTGATGCGGGTGGATCTCTAGGAGCAGCTTTAGCACTTTGGTATGAAGATGACAAAAATCAAAGAAAAATAAATTACCCAGATAGTATGAAGGGATCTTATTTAGGACCAGAGTTTAGTGATCAAGAAATTAAAGATGAATTAACTAAGGCTGGCGCAAAATTTGAAGTTTTAAACGAGTCAGATTTGATAGAGAGGGTTGCAAATGATTTAACAAAAGAGAATGCTATAGGATGGTTTCAGGGAAGAATGGAATTTGGTCCTAGAGCATTGGGATCACGATCTATCTTGGGAAACCCAAAATCATCAAATACTCAAAAAAATTTAAATCTTAAAGTAAAGTATCGAGAGAGTTTCAGACCATTTGCGCCGTCTATAATTAAAGAAGACGTTTCAGAATGGTTTGATCTAAAATATGATAGTCCCTACATGTTGTTTGTTTCTAAAATAAATAAAAATAAAATAATTCCAATGAACCATGAAGAAGAAAAATTATTTGGTATAGATAAATTAAATATAAAAAGATCTGAAATACCTGCGGTAACCCATGTTGATTATTCAGCTAGAATTCAAACTGTAGAACAAAATATTAATAATAAGTATTTTAAATTAATCAATAAATTTAAAGAAATAACTGGTTGTCCAGTATTAGTTAACACATCTTTTAATATAAGAGGAGAGCCAATAGTAAATACTCCAACCGAAGCATTTAATTGTTTTATGGGGACTAATTTAGATAAACTTGCTATTGGAAACTGTTATTTGAACAAAGATGATCAAAATAAAAATTTACTTAAAAATTACTCTCAAAGTTTTCAATTAGATTAATATATTAATTACGAGTCCACAAAATATGATTTTTGTATTCAAAAATTTTCTGTTTTTTTCTTAAATTAGTAAAATATTCTAAAAAGTTTTTTGAACATCTTTTTAAATTAATTAAATAATAAAATTTCTGATTAAAATTGTTTAAATATTCAATTGCTTCATCAGTACAACTTATATGTATAGAATTCTCAAAACCAGGTAGCAGAGTAAAATCCCTATCATACATTATTATTTTAAATTTATCATTGTTATTATTAAAATAATTATACAAGAGGGTATTAATTTCTGGAAAATTTGTTCTTTTTAATTCTTTTAAATATTGTTTTTTATATAACACTTCATCATTTCTTTTTTCAACTAGGATTAAAGAAAAGCTTGTTAATAAAAAAAATATTAAAATTAGGTTTTTAAATAAATTTATTTTTAATTTACTGCTAAAGTAATTTTTTAAAACAAAATTTAAATAAACTAATATTTTTGACAAACCAAATGTTAATAAAAAAGCAACAGCCGGATATAAAAATGAAAAATTTCTAGCATCATTCGCAAACATGTTTGACCATAAAATAAAATAGGGAAGTAAAATGATAAAAAAGGTGATGATTGTATAAAAATTGCTAAATATTCCAATTAAAATAATAACCAAAACAACGATATAAAAATTTCCAAAAATTAATTTTAATCCATATTTAATATTTAAAAAAAAGGATCTAATTAAATTTTCGTCAGGATCAGAAACGAAATTATTAGTATCGCTAAAAAAAGATAAATTAAAAAATTGTAAACTTCCTTGATCTTGAGAAAATAAAATAATTTTATAAATATACCACGGTGATAAAATAGATACAAAGAAAACAAAATAAAATATAAATTTTTTTAAATTTAATTTTTGATTTAAATGATAGGAAATCATAAAATAAATTATTGGGAATATAATTGATAAATAAAGAGATGTTTGCTTAAGTAATCCGGGTAATATAGCCAATAAACAAACTAAAATATATTCATTCTTAAATTTAAATTTAAAATCTAAAAATAAAATATAACCTAGACATAGTGTTGAAAAAATAAGTATGGGATCGACAAATCCAATGAACAATGTGTGCCTAAATTTATAAAGAATAATTAGAGTTAAAAAAATTCCAAAATATTTAATTTTTATTTTTGAGTTTGGTAAAATAAATAAAATTCTAAATATAATTAACCAAATTATTAAGGGGTAAATAACACAAATAACTCTGGAGAAAAATTCAATATCTGTATTACCAATAAATACGTATGTTATTGACATTAAAATAGGATATGCTTGTGGATAATCCATTGTTTTTTCATACGGAATTGTTCCTAAAGCAAATGATTTTGCCCAATTATCCCACATTACCAGCGGATCACCTGGAAATGTAATTTGTCCGATTGTTGAAACACTTAAATATAAATAAATAAATAATATTAAAAAAAGAAATATATTTATTAAATTTAATTCGATTAAAAAATGATACTTAAAATTTTTTAAATTAAATAGATGTTGTTTGTATAAAGTGCAAACTGCTAAAATTTCAAGTCCAAAAATAATATACAGATAAATTGAATTATATGTATTAAAAAAAAGTAATATAAAAATTAAAATATAGTTAACTATTATACTTAAAGGAAAAGACAAAATTATTTTATCATAAAAATTTATTCTCTTAAAAAAGGATACTAATAAAAAACCTGGTAGAAACCACGCTTGAAATAGAGATAAAATACCAAAAAAAATCATTATCGGAAGAATTTAAATTTTATAATACTTAAAACACAACTTATTCCATCTAAAATTGTAATTTTTTTACCATCTTCTTTAGTTCTGGGTGTATATTTAACAGGTATTTCTAAAATATAATTTGAAGTTTTAGAGATTTTTGCAATTATTTCCATTTCAAGATTTACCCCATTAGACTCTAGATTTAAATTTTTCAGTGTTTGCTTTTTAAAAGCTTTAAAAGTAGTTAATGGATCTGAGACGTATCTATTAAAAAATAATAAAGAGAAAATACTCAATATCATTCCACCATATTTGCTTATTATATAATTTAAATAATTATTTTTATAAATTTTAGAAATTTGTTGGGATAAATTAGTACATTTTATCGCTCTACTACCAAAGGTAATTTCTGTATGGTTTGAAAGTATAGGTTCAATTATTTTTTGAATTTCATCAACATGATATTCGTTATCGGATGGAAAAATTACCACAATATCACCTTTCGATTTTTTAATACCATATCTAATTGAATTTCCTCTTCCTAGGTTTTTGATTTTAAAATATCTTATTTTTTCTCTCTTTTTTAAAATTTTGTCTGAATTATCTGTGGAACTAGAATCTACTACTATTATTTCTTTAGATAAAAGTGTTCCTTTAAAAAAAATATTTAATTTTTCTAAATTATAACAAATTTTTTTAATTGTTCTCTTTTCATTAAAACAAGGAACTACGATTGATATATTTGAATAATCATTTAAATCAATAATATTTTTTTTACTGTAAGTTTTAAATATTTCTCTGATTAATATAATTGGATTGTGTTTGCCCTTCTCTTCTTCCCAGTCGATATATTTAACATTTTTCTTTGGAAGGGTTTTTAATTCTAAATAATTTTTTAAATATTTATTATTTATATCATCTTTATCAAATTTATTAATAAAGAAGTAATTTACAAGTTTGATTTTCTTAAAATTATATTTATTTTTTTGATTTAAATAAAAAAATGTTTTTTTAATAATATTATCTGTATCTTCAAAAAGCATATCTTTGTCTTTACCAATATTTGATATTAATATTTTGCATGCTTTTGATTTATTAATATTTAAAGCAAGATTTTTAGTTAAATAGGATGGTAACAACGATGAATGTATAGTACCTGGACCGTATATAATTATATTTGATTTTTTTAGTATTTCATTTATTGATTTATTTATATTTGGAAATTTGCTTAATTTTTTTAATTCTTTTTTCTTTAATGATTTATCAAATTTAGATAGAGTTTTAAGACAATTACTTGATAATTCTTTTTTTAATAAATAAATATCTTCTATCAAAATACCTGATTTGCTAACTATTTCTTCTTCGCTTTTAAGTATCTCTCCATTATTTCTTATGGCACATAAATATAGATTTTCTCCATTAGTAATATTGTGTACTTGTTTTTTTTTGTTAAACAGTAATGAAAAAATCTCAACTGATTTATTAAAGTTTTTTGTACTTAAATAAATTCCAGAAAAAATAATATTTCCAAGAGAAAAATTAAATTCAATTTTACTCCTTTTTATGTTGTTTTGAAAAATATCTAAAAAATAAAAAATGTTTTCATTTATTTTTTTTGGTAAAGAATTAATAGTTTCGTTGAGTTTCGAATGATTATTTTTCACAACATAAATTAAATTTTTCAGATTAATTTTTTTAAATCTATAATCGATTATATATTTTAATTTTTCCTCATATGAGTCATTAACATTTAGGAGGCTAGATATGTTTTTTCTAATATCTGAAGGTCCAAGCATGCCATCAATTAAATAACGAAGTCTTCCAGTTGATTTTCCATCATCATAACAATTGACAATAATATTTAGATTAACTTCTTTAATCTTACTTAAAATTTCAATCAGTCTAGAATTTCCAGATCCACCAGCAAATATTGTAAAATTAATTTTTTTCATATTTTTTTTTTGTAAGTTTAAACTTAATTAAAATATAAAACGCAATTAATGCATCAATAAATTTAATTTTTTTCCCCTCTGAAGTTGTTCTTGGATTATAATTTATAGGAACTTCAATAATTTTATAAAATGATTTTAATAATTTAATTGTTATTTCGTGATCAGCTTCAAAACCACTACTTAAAATTTTTTCATCTTTAAAAAAACTTTTTTCATATACTTTATAACCAGTCAGGGGATCAGTTAGATTAACATTGAAAAGAAATTTAAAAAAAAAACAAAGTAATTTGTTCATAAAATAAGGACCATAACCTTGTTTATTATGTTTATCTTTAAATAAATTATTTTTATTATAAATGTTCATAGGTCTACTTCCATAGACACTTATCTTTTTTTGTGACCTAAATGGTTCAAGTAATTTATAATAATCCTCAGGATCATATTCTAAATCCGCATCTTGTATTAGAATTAAATCTCCTGAAGAAAATTGAATACCTTTTTGAACAGCTTGTCCTTTGCCAGTATTTTTTTGTTTAATAATTTTAATATTATTAATCTTAGATAAAATTTCATGTGTATTATCTGTAGATCCATCATCTACAATTATTATTTCATACATAAGATTGAGTTTTGAAAAATCAATTTTTTTTATCTTTGAAATTAATTCAGTTAAATAGTTTCCTTCATTATACGCTGGTATAATTATAGAGAGAGTTTTTTTCATTTAGCAATATCTTTTATAAAATTAATTCCTTTAGTTTCTTTTTTTGAATTTGCTTTAATAAGAGAAATTTTTCCTAATTTTTTTAAATGTTTGAATGATTTTAAAAAATCAAATTCATTTGTTTTTCTTGTTATAATTTTTTTATTTTTTACAAGTTTAGATAATTCTTTCTTTACTTCTTTTGTATTACAAACAAAGAAGCCGCAGTCATTTTCTCCAGTTTTATGAGAAAAAAAAACCTCTCTTTTTTGTAATATATTTTTAAATTTACCTCTTCTGTCCCTGATTATGAACGTGTATGGATTTCTTATTTTGTGATAAGGAAATGTAAGAATATTTTTTTCTTTAAGATGGGTATCAATAGTTTTTATTATAGTTTTTTTATTAAGATAAATCATGTCAGCCCAAACCACAAAAAAATTGATAGAATTAGTAAATTTTAGTCCATCCAATATAGCTGTTGCCATGCCATTTTGTTTTTTTTGAATTGTATAAACTATTTTATTATTTTTATATTTAGACAAGATTTTTCTTATTTCTTTTATATTTTCTTCGTTACATATTATTATTATTTTATTTGAAAACTTATTTACTTTAGTAAAAACTTTTTCAATAATTGTTTTTTTATTGATTTTATAAAGAACTTTACTTTTTTTAAATTTAAATCTTAAGCTTTTACCCGCAGCCGGAATAATACAATTCATTTTTTTTTAAATATAAACAATGTTTGACCCACATTATATTTTATTGAAATTTTATCTAAATTAAAAAAAATAATTATATTTCTTAAAAATTTAAACATTTTAAAATACTTAGATGCTCTTTCAAGTGCATAACCTAGTTCTAAATTTTGCCAATATGGTTTAGAGTAAATCAATTTAAATTTGGATCTAAATAATTTAATTATAGAATTTTTATCAAAATAATGAAGATGCACTGAAAGATAAAAAGGCCAATTTCTTTTTAATAATTTTCTCGCTAAGCTACCATGATCTGGAACATTTATTACTACGTAACCGTTCTTTATAGTTAATTTTGAAATATTTTTTGTAGTTAAATGTAAATTAGGAATATGTTCTAAAACATCAAAAAGACAAACTACATCATATGCTTTTTTTATATTTGAAAAATTTTTGGTAGATATATTCACACCATATTTTTTTTTTGCATATCTAACTAGCCATCGATTTGGTTCTACACCTGTAGCATTAAATTTTTTATCTTTGCATGCTTTTAAAAAAGCGCCACCACCAGAACCAATATCTAAAATTTTTTTATTTCTAAGATCAATTTTTTTTTTGATTATATTAAGAGTATTATTAAAAGTTTTAATTCTATTCTCGTTTTGAGAAATAAATTCTTTATCTTTTGAATAAGAATATCCTTTATCAATAATACTTTTTTTTATTCTTGGATTAAGGTAAATAAAATTACAATTTTTACACTGAACTACTTGATCAGAAAAAACTGAACTAGAACTTGTGAAAATATCTATATGATTTTTTTTAGATAGTTTTTTTAAGTTTGCTAAGGGAAAAATAATTATTTTATAATTATTCTTTTTACAAAGTGGGCATTTTACAAATTCATAACTTTTAGTCATATTAAGAAAAAATAAATACTTCTACTACTTTTTAAAATACTATTCATTTTTTCTTCTGGCTCATAAGCCACAACTCTTTTTGAAAATTTTAAAAAAATATGAGTTTTATCTCCCCTGCTAGCACCCAAATCAAATATTAGATTTTCATTACTTAAAAATTTTCTATGAAAAAGGTATTCTTTTTTTAACCACTTAATATAGTTGGGATTAGTAAATTGTAGAAAAAAGTAATGAACATAAGTATAACTAAAAAAATTTTTTAATTTTTTAATTACTAAATTCATTTTATTACTTTTAAATTAAATAAGTTTATTTCTTAAATTTAAACTACAGACTATGTTAAAATAAACAAATAAAAAATTAAAAACAAAGAAGGGATTATTATTGATATATTTAAATCTAAAATTAGATTGTGTTTACCAATATGAATAAAATTTTTAAAAAAATTAACACATGCAGAATTTGTAGTAATAAGAAATTAAATAAAGTAATTGATCTTGGTAGCCAGTATCTTCAAGGCTCATTTATAAAGAGTAATTTAGCAAAGCCTTATTTAAAGAAAATTCCACTAAAATTAACCTTATGTAAAAAATGTTCTCTTGTTCAACTAATGCATACAACTAATAAAAATATTTTATATAAAAATTATTGGTATCAATCTGGTGTAAATAAAACAATGCGCGATCATTTAAGAGATCTAGTTAAAATTTTATTAAAAATGAATCGCCAGCATAATAATAATTTAAATGTTTTAGATATAGGATGTAATGATGGAACTCTATTAAAGTTTTATCCAAAAAAAGTGAATAAATACGGAATAGATCCAAGTCAAATAATAGATAAAATAGTTCGAAAAGATATTAAAACTTTTAGAGATTTTTTTCCTCCCCGAAAAAAAAAGTTTAAAAATTTAAATTCAAAATTTGATATTATTACATCCATTGCAATGTTTTATGATTTAGATAATCCAAATGAATTCGTAAAAAATATTAAGTATCGCTTAACTAGCAATGGAATATGGGTTTTTGAATTGTCTTATTTAGTGGATATGCTTAAATTAAATTCCTTTGATACTATTTGTCATGAGCATTTAGAATATTATTCCCTAAATAGCCTTCTTTTTTTGATGAAAAAGCATAATTTGAAAATTTTTAAAATTATGAGAAATAATATCAATGGTGGCAGTATAAGATGTTTTGTAACCCATAAAAAAAATTTAAGTTTTGATTCAAAAAAAAACTTTGAAGTTATTAAGAAATTAATAAATTTTGAAAAAAAAATTAAAATTAATAAAGAAGACCCTTATAAGAAATTTGTAAATCGTATCCAAAATTTAAGAAAAAAAACAAATATATTTTTACATGATCTAAAAAGACAAAATAAAAATATTCATATTTATGGAGCATCAACCAAGGGTAATACTATTTTGCAATGGTATGGTATTGATAATAATCTGATAAAATATGCTGCAGATCGAAATAAAGATAAATGGAATGCACGTACTATCTCTAGTGATATTCAAATAATAAGTGAAAAAAAATCAAAAAAATTAAATCCTGATTATTATTTTGTTCTTCCGTGGCATTTTAAAAAAGAATTTCTAAAAAGAGAAAAAAAGTTTTTGCATAGTGGGAGAAAAATGATATTCCCTTTACCTAGACTTAAAATTTATTAATGAAAAAAATAGCGTTGATATTTGGTGTTACCGGTCAAGATGGTGCATATCTATCTAAATTTCTAATTCAAAAAGGTTATATTGTTCATGGAGTTATAAGAAGAAGTTCTAGTATAAATACACACAGACTTGATGATATTTATAAAGAGCCTTTCTCAACAAAAAGAAATTTTATTTTACATTATGGTGATGTCACTGACTCAATTTCAGTTCTTAATTTAGTGCAAAAAACTAAACCAAATGAAATTTATAATTTGGCTGCCCAATCACATGTCGCTGTTTCATTTGAGATACCAGAATATACAACAAATGCAGATGCACTAGGAACACTTCGAATTTTGGAAGCAATTGTAAAAGTAAATAAAAAGATCAAATTTTATCAAGCTGGTAGTTCTGAAATGTTCGGTAAAGTAGTAGAAGTTCCCCAAACAGAAAAAACACCTTTTTATCCTAGAAGTCCATATGGAGTAGCAAAAGTATACTCTTACTGGATAACGACTAACTACAGAGAATCATATAATCTTTTTGCGTGTAATGGAATTTTATTTAATCATGAAAGTCCATTAAGAGGAGAGACTTTTGTGACTAAAAAAGTTGTAAAAGCATTGTGTAAAATAAAATACAAAAAACAAAAAAAATTATTTCTAGGAAATCTTAGTGCTAAACGAGATTGGGGTCATGCAGAAGACTATGTTAAAGCAATGTGGAAAATGCTTCAAAATGAAAAACCAGATGATTTTGTGATTTGTACTGGCAAACAATATACCATTAAACATTTTATAAATTGTGTAGCAAAAGAGTTGAATATGAAAATAACCTGGAAAGGCAAAGGAATTAATGAAAAAGGTTACGATGAAAAAAACATTTGTATTATTGAATGCAATAAAAAATATTTTAGACCTGCAGAAGTTGATACCTTAAAAGGTGACTATAGCAAAGCAAAGAGAATATTAAAATGGAAACCCCAAATAAATTTAGATCAGCTAATTAAAGATATGATTTCTTATGAGCTAAATTTACTTCAAAAGTGATAAATAAAAATTCAAAAATTTTTGTTGCAGGACATAATGGTATGGTTGGTTCGGCAGTATTAAGAGCATTAGAAAATAAGGGATATAAAAAAATTTATACAATAAATAGAAAAGTTTTAGATTTAAGAAACCAAAATAACGTATTTAATTATTTAAAAAAAATAAAACCAGATGGTGTAATAATAGCTGCAGCAAC
>MDSV01224828.1_pt1 | contig 26125 bp, 31 predicted proteins | sample 810851 | NCBI WGS metagenome assembly MDSV01 (sample SAMN05326640, study PRJNA326480) | marine metagenome | isolation source: seawater | place: Atlantic Ocean: North East | collected 2012
AAATGATGCATTAAATTTACACCATTAATAACTAAAGGAGGATATAATGGAATTAGAAGCAGCAAAAATGATAGGAGCAGGCCTTGCGGCAATAGCGTTAGCTGGAGCTGGAGTAGGAATAGGTATTATATTTGGTAATTACCTTTCAGGGGCGATGAGAAACCCTTCGGCAGCTCAAAAACAATTTCCTAATTTACTTTTAGGCTTTGCTCTAGCAGAGGCTACTGGATTGTTTGGACTTGTAGTTGCCTTAATTATTTTGTTCGCATTTTAGGAAATGTTGAAAAAAATAGTTTTATATAATTTTTTATCTCTTTCTGCACTATTAACTAATTCTAATAGTGCTGAGAGTGGAGGAATGCCTCAGTTAAATCCTGAGTTTTGGTTATCTCAAATTTTTTGGCTTGTGGTTACTTTTGGTATTTTATTTATTATACTTTCTAAGATTATATTGCCAAAAGTAAGTAACAATTTAGAAAATAGGAAATCTCAAATTAAGGAAAACATAGAAACTGCTGAAAAACAGAGGTTAGATAGTGAGAAGAAGATAGAAGAATTTGATAAAATTATTTTAAATAGTAAATTAGAGGCAAAAAACTACTTTAATGAAGCTAGGGAAAAAATATTAAATGATTTAGATAAAAAAAAGCAGACTTTAGAAAATGAAATCAACTCTGAAATTCAATTAGCAGAAAAAGAAATATCTGACTTAAGAAATAATTCCTCAAAGAAAATAAATTTAATTGCAGTTCAAACATGTGAAGATATTGTCAAACAGCTAATAGGTGTACAAGTTAATAACAGTAGTATATCTGCAATTGTAGACGAATTATCAAAAAAAAATAAGGATAAATATAATAATGGTATTTGATGCAACTTTTTGGGTGGCTATTTCATTTTTGATTTTTGTTTTAGTGCTAATTTATTTTAAAATTCCACAAAAAATTAATGATTTATTAACTAATATGATCCTAGATATTAAAAAAGAAATCAGTGAAAGTGAAAAATTAAGATCTGAGTCAAATTTATTGTTACAAAAATCTCAAGATAGACTTTCCTCAGCAAGTGTAGAAAGCAATAAAATACTTGAAAATGCAAAAACCGATGCTGACAGACTGGTTATTGAGATGAATGAAAAATTTCATAAATCTGCTGAAATCAAAAAAATCAATACACAAAAGAAAATTTCTCAAATGAAAGAAATGGCAATAAAAGAAATTAAAGATGCCTCAATAAAACTAGCAATGGACTCTGTAAAAAAGGCCATTTCTACATCTGTTGATAAATCAAAGCTAGATAGCCTATTTGAAAAAAATTTAGAAGAAACAAAGGATGAATTAAAAAAAATTAACTCCTAAATCTAAATTATAATAACGTTACTTTTTATAAAAATAAGTTAAATTAATTAAAATGAAATCTATAGTTATTGGATCAGGATTTGGGGGAATTGCGGCTGCATTGAGACTTAGGGCAAAAAATCATGAGGTAGTTCTAATTGAAAAACAAGATGATCTTGGTGGACGGGCAAGAGTTTTTAAAAGAAACGGTTTTGTATTTGATGGTGGGCCAACTGTTATTACTGCTCCATACTTGATAAATGAACTATTTGAATTGTTTAATAAAAATCCAGAAGATTATATAAAACTTACTCCGCTTAATACGTGGTACAGATTTATTTTTGAAGATGGAACTAAGTTTGATTACTCAGGTAATGAAGATCATATGAAAAAACAAATACAAACTATAAATAAAGATGATGTATTAGGATACGAAAGATTAGTTAAATTTACAAAAAAAATATTTGATAAAGGATTTACAGAGTTGGCAGATGTTCCTTTTGATAAACCTATAACCATGATGAATCAATTGCCATCCTTGTTAAAACTAAAAAGTTATAAATCTGTATATTCATTGGTTTCCTCATATATTAAAAATGAAAAACTACGACGCATGCTAAGTATGCACCCATTGTTAGTTGGAGGAAATCCTTTTTCAACTACTTCAATATATGGATTGATTTTATACTTAGAAAAAAAATGGGGTATACATTATTCGCTAGGAGGAACTGGTCATATCATTAAAGGGCTAGAAAAATTGATGAAAGAAGAAAGAGTGCAAATAATACGAGGCCAAGAAGTAATAAAAATAGTTTTATTAAATAATAAAATTCAAAGTGTAAAACTTGCAAACAGTCAGGAAATAAATGCCGATAATGTAATCTGTAATGCAGACCCTCCCGCTGTATATGAAAAATTGTTAGATAAAAAAAGTTTAAACCCAATTTTTAAATGGAAGAAGAAAAGAATGGAGTACTCAATGGGTTTATTTGTTTATTACTTTGGTACTAAAAAAGTTTACGAAAATATTGAACACCACACAATTAAGTTTGGAAATAAATATAAAGAACATCTTGAAGATATTTTTGACAAAAAAAAATTAAATGATGATATTAGTTATTATCTTCACAGACCTACTGCTACGGACAAATCAATGGCACCAAAAGGCCACGACTGTTTTTATGTTTTGGTGCCAGTTCCTAACAATCAATCAAAAATTGATTGGTCTGTTGAAGGAGAAAAAATTAAAGATTTGGTTGTAGATAAAATGGAGAAAACTTTGTTACCGAATTTAAAAGAAAATATTATTGAAGATTTTTATTTAACACCAGATTATTTTGAAAAAGAATTGAATACGAAATTTGGATCAGGTTTTTCTATCCAGCCCAAATTTACTCAATCTGCTTATTTTAGATTTCACAATAAATCCGAGGTATGCGATGGTCTCTATTTTGTAGGAGCAGGAACTCACCCTGGAGCAGGAGTTCCCGGTGTCTTATCTTCAGCAAAAGTACTAGACAAAATTTTATAATGTCGAAGAAGAATTACCTAGCTATTTATGCAAAATCATTTAATTGGGCAGGTTTTTTTTTACCTAAAAAGATCTACTTAAAATGTTCCGCTCTCTATGATTTTTGTAGAACTGTTGATAATATTGCTGATGATGCAGGAAGTTTAGAAGAAAGAAAGAAGAAACTATCAATTTTTAAGAACGAATTTAATACTCAGAATTATAATAATCCTATAATTAAAAACATGTGGGGTCTTATTAATGAATATAAAATTTCAAAAAAAATAGTTAATGATTTATTTGATGGAGCTGAGTCAGATTTAAAAGACGAAGTTAAATTAAATTCTCAAAAAGAATTATTAATTTATTCTTACAGAGTCGCAGGCACAGTTGGTTTAATGATGGCAAAAGTGTTAAATGTCAAAAATAAAACAGCACTTAAATCTGCCATTGACTTAGGTATTGCAATGCAACTAACAAATATTTCAAGAGATATTATTGAAGATGCAAATAATAACAGGTCATATATCTCTCATGATTTCAAATCTATAAAAGAAACTTTAAAACTTGCAGATTTATTCTACGATAGTTCATTTTCATCAATAAAGGAAATTTCAATTGGTCATCGTTTTTCTATTTTGGTAGCTCGGAGAGTTTATAGGAAAATTGGCAATAATATTTTAAATAAAAAAAATATTGAAAATTATGATAAATCAGGAAAAATTTATGTAAATATAATTAGTAAAATTTTACAAACATTCCTATCTTTATTTGATTTTATTATTCTTTTGTTGAATAAATCACATTACCAATTTAGAGAGAAAGAACATTTGATAATTAATGAAGAAATAATTTTAAATGAAAGAATTTGATTATATAATTATTGGTGGAGGATGTGCTGGATTATCTTTGGCATATGAATTACAAATTCATGAGAAATTAGAAAACAAAAGTTTAGCAATAATTGAGCCTAGAGCAGAATATAAAAAAGATAGAACATGGTCCTTTTGGAAAGTATCGTCACATAATTTTGATGACTGTGTTGAAAAAAGTTGGGAAAATTTTTCAATAAATATTGCTTCGAAAACTAATTATTTAAAATGTTATGGGTACCCATATCAAAGTATTAATAGTGGTTTATTTTATGAAAAAATAAACAATAAATTAAAAAAGAATAAAAATATTGAATTTTTTAAAAGTATTAATGAGATAAATTCTGAAAATTCATTTGTCTTTAATAGTGTCCCTTCTTTAAAAACTAAAAATGATAAACTTTGGCAACATTTTTGTGGAGCAGAGATTGAAACTAACAAAGATATTTTTGATGATAGTATCATTAATTTAATGGACTTTAATTGTGAACAGAGAAATAGTGTTCACTTTTTTTACACGCTACCCTACTCAAAAAATAAAGCACTGGTTGAAACTACGTGGCTTTCAAAAATGAACGATGATTTTGAAAAAGATTATGATAACCAACTTAAAAATTATATTGAGAATCATTTAAATATAAAATACTACAATATTGTTTATAAAGAGAAAGGTGCAATTCCACTTTTCTATCCTTCAAATAAAAATGAAAAAAATAAAATTAATATTGGAACTGCGGGTGGTATGACAAGGATAAGTACTGGGTATACTTTTTTGAATATTCAAGAACAGAGTAAATATATAAGAGAAAACATAGATAAAATTTATAATTTGAAAAAATTTGAGATTAATAAGAAATATCAATTTTTAGATAGAATTTTTTTAAGAGTTCTTGAAAAACATCCTGAAAAGATGCCTGGCATATTCTTTAAAATGTTTAAGTGCTCACCAAAGACTGTTATAAAATTTTTGTCAAATAAAAGCAATTTTTTAGATGATATAAAAATAATTTTTAAAATGCCAAAATGGATTTTTATTAAAGCTTTATTTAAATAAAAATGAATCTTTACAAAATTAATAAGGAATATTCTTTAACACTATTTTTTTTCACTTTAATTTTTTTAGGTGTTGAAATGATTGATTTAAATTACGAAGTTCCATTTTTAACTTTAATATGTTTTTTTTTAATCTCTAGTATTGGAATAACTCATGGTGCACTAGATAATTCAAAAGGTTATAAAATTTTAAAAAAATATGGAGTTAAGCAAAAATATCTTTTTTACCTCGCCTACATATTTATTTCATCATTAGTAATTCTTTTTTGGTTATATTTTCCGTTGATTTCACTGAGTGTATTTTTATTAATTGCGTCATATCATTTTGGCAAAGAAGATAGTTATTTTGTAAAAATAAAAAAAAATAAGTTTATCAATTTATTTTTTTTGTTAAAAGGTTCGATAGTAATTTCAGCTCCTTTAATATTTCATAATAAAGAAACCTTAGAAATTTTTGAAATTTTAAATGTTAAATATATAGAAATAAATATTCAATTTTTAATATCTATTATTACTTTAAGTTTTTTAAGTAATTTTTTTATCACTGAAGATATTGTTGCATCTGTTGTCGATTGGTTAACAATTTTGTTTTTGAATTTAGCTTTTTCACCTCTTATAGCCTTCACTATCTATTTTTGTTTTTTACATTCTGTAAGGCATTCTTTTTCTTTAATTTACGAAATAGATAAAAAAAATTTTACAAATGGTCTTAATAAGTTTTTTAAAAAGGCTGTGCCTTTAACTTTATTAACCAGTTTGATGTTTCTACTTAGCGCTTATTTTTTATCAAATTACTTTATTTTAGATGAAGCTATATTAAAAGTTATATTTATAGGTTTGGCGTCTTTAACCTTTCCACATATATTACTAGAATATTTAATCGAAAAAAATGAAAAATAGAAATATAAATTTATTAGGGTGGATATTGTTTATATTTTCAGCAATTGGTTTTACTATATCAAGTGTTGGAAGTTTTTGGGCAATGTTTGGGAGTTTATTTTTTTTAGTTGCGTGCTTGATATTTTTAATTCCATTCTTTCGAAAAGAGAAAAATGATGAATAAAGAAATTAAAATTTACTTAGCTGCCCCAAGAGGTTTTTGTGCTGGTGTTGATCGTGCGATTGAGATTGTAAAAAAAAGCATAGATAAATACGGCGCGCCAGTATATGTAAGGCATGAGATTGTTCACAATAAACATGTTGTAGAAAGTTTAAGAAAAATTGGTGCAATTTTTGTTGAAGAATTAAGTGAAGTTAAAGATACTTCTAGACCTATTATTTTTTCTGCACATGGTGTACCAAAATCTGTACCTATTGAAGCTGAAAACTTAAACATGGAATACATTGATGCCACTTGCCCCTTGGTTTCAAAAGTTCATAGAGAGGCTGAAAATTTATATAAAAATGGATCGCATGTTCTTTTAATTGGACATAAAAATCATCCTGAGGTAATTGGAACAATGGGCCAAATCCCTAGTGACGGTATAGATTTAATTGAAAATATAAATGATGCCAAAAATTACAAAAAAAATATAAATAAAAATCTTGCATATGTAACACAGACAACATTGTCTGTAGACGACACAAAAGATATAATTAAAGAGTTAAAATCAAAATTTCCTGAAATTAAAGATCCAAAAAAAGAAGATATTTGCTACGCAACAACAAATAGACAAATAGCTGTAAAAAAAATTGCAGAAAAATGTGACATGTTTTTTGTTATAGGAAGCAGAAATTCGTCAAATTCTGTTAGACTTGTTGAAGTTGCAAAAAATTCTGGCTGCAAAAGTTCAGTATTGATGCACTCTGAAAGTGAGATTCCATATCATCAATTGGATAATTGCAAAACAATAGGTATTTCTTCCGGAGCTTCTGCGCCTGAGGTATTAGTTGAAAACTTTATTAATGACTTAAAAAAAAAATACAAAATAGTTATTGAGGAAGTAGAAATTATTAAAGAAGAGGTTACTTTTAAAATCCCAGGTAAATTAAATTAATGGCAGTTTTTACAAAAATAAATCAAAAAGATCTTAACAAAGTTGAAAATATTTTTAATCTTGGAAAGATAATGAAACACAAGGGAATTAAGAAAGGGATTGAAAATACTAATTATTATATTGAATTTCAAAATAAAAAAACTGTTTTGACCATATTTGAGAAAAGAGTAAATTCAAAAGATTTACCTTTTTTTATGAACTTGATGTCAGGTTTACATAAATTAAATATAATTTGTCCTGAACCTATTAAATCAAAAAAAGGATCTTTTTTATTTAAATTAAAAAATAAAAATGCTTGCCTGGTCTCATTTCTTAAAGGAAACGATAAAAAAAAATTGAATCCAGCAGACTGCAATGCAATAGGAAGGAATATTGCAAAACTTCATAAAGCTACTAACAAACTAGGTTTAAATAGAAAAAATTCTTTATCTATTAAACTACTTCCAAATATACTTTTAGGAATTGATGGAAGAATAAATAAATTGTCTAAAAATCTCAAATTCCAAATGAAAAATGATCTTAAAAATATATCTAAAGTTTGGCCAAAAAATTTACCAAAAGGAGTTATTCACTCGGACTTATTTATTGATAATATATTTTTTTTTAAAAAAAAATTTTATGGATTTATAGATTTTTATTTTTCATCTACCGATTTTTTTTCATATGAACTCGCTACATGTATAAATGCACTTTGTTTTGATTTAAAAAGAAATAAATATATTTTAAATAGAAGTAAATCATCAAATTTATTAAAAGGTTATGAGACAATAAGAAAATTATCAAATGATGAAAAAAAACATTTTAATACTTTATGCAAAGGGTCAGCTTTAAGATATTTGTTAACCAGATCTTATGATTATTTAAATACTCCTAAAAACGCAATTATAAGGATAAAAAACCCTAGAGAGTATTTGCAGAAATTAAATTTTCATAAAGATTTAAATGAATTTAAAGATTATTTAAAATGATAAAAATCTACACCGATGGTTCGTGCTTGGGTAATCCAGGTGATGGCGGATGGGCTGCAATAATTATTAAAGATGGAGTAAAAATTCAAATAAAAGGAAATCAAAAAAATACTACTAACAACCAAATGGAACTATTTGCTCCAATAAAGGCGCTAAAAAAAATTCCCAAAGGAAGTAAGGTTCAAATTTTTACAGACTCTAAATATGTAAAATCAGGAATAACTGTATGGATTCATAATTGGAAAATTAATGGATGGAAAACGGCAAACAAACAAAAAGTTAAAAATATAGAACTTTGGAAAGAACTAGATATTTTGTCTAATCAATTTGAAATTAAATGGAATTGGGTTAAAGCTCATTCTTCTGATAAATTAAATAATGAAGTAGATTTAATTGCTAGAGATGCTGCAAATTCGTAAACAGTTACCTGACAGCAGAGTGTTTTTTAATTATTTAATCAATTGCTTCTTTTATTAATTTTATAATTGTGTTTGACTTTTTATAAAATTTTTTACTACCTCGGTATTATTCTTTAATACTTGAAAATTTTCTTTTTTATGAAGTACATAGAGAAGATTTTCAGGTAATCTTTCATGTTTATTTATTGCACTATTTGTGGCATCTGGAAATTTACTTGGGTGAGCAGTTGATAGAACCACACAGTCATTAAAAGATAGCTTATTTGCGGCACATACGCCAACAGCTGTATGTGGATCCAGAATCACATTGTTTTCTTGGTAATATTTTTTAATGGTGTCCAAAGTCTCTTTTTCGTTACAACTTTCAGACAGAAAGTCATTTTGTATCTCAGATAAATTATTTTTTTCAATTTGATAGGAATTTTGTTTAATCTTTTTCATAATATCTTTTGTTATTTCTGAGTTAGAATTATTTATATAATAAATTAATCTTTCAAAGTTGCTGGCTAACTGAATATCCATGCTGGGTGATAAAGTTTCTTTAACCTCCTTTGAAATATAATTTCCTTTTGAAATAGCTCTATGCAAAATATCATTTTCGTTTGTTGCAACAATCAATTTGTCAATTGGCAGTCCCATTTTCTTTGCAAGATATCCCGCAAAAACATCACCAAAGTTTCCAGTTGGTACTGAAAAAGAAATATGCTTTTTTTCTAATTTAAAATATGAATAAAAATAATATACTGTTTGAGCAATAATTCTTGCCCAATTAATCGAATTTACTCCTGACATGTTTATAGATTTAGAAAATTCTAAATCAGAAAACATTTTTTTTACAATATTTTGACAATCATCGAAGTTTCCATCTATTGCAATATTAAAAACATTTTTGTCTTCAACAGTAGTCATTAATTTTCTTTGTACTGATGAAATTTTGTTGTTTGGGTGTAGAACAAAAATATTTAAATTAGATTTTCCTTTAATAGCATCTATAGCCGCTGCACCTGTATCCCCAGATGTTGCTACAACTATGTTGATTTTTTTATCATTTTTATTCAGATAATATTCATATAAATTTCCTATAAATTGCATTGCGACATCCTTAAAAGCTAATGTTGGACCATGGAATAATTCCAATATTTTAAGTTTCCCTATGCTTGAAATTTTTACAACTTCTTTTTCACTAAATGTTGAATATGATTTATTAATTAAAGATGAAAGTTCATCTTTAGAAATAAAATCTGATGAAAATAAATTTATTATTTCAGTAGATAGATCTTTATAACTTAAGCTTTTAAGTTTGTTTAGCTCCGTAGCACTAAATGTTTTTAGCGATTTTGGCACATATAGGCCCCCTTCATCTGCTAAACCTTTTATAAAAACATTCTCGAAGCTATATTCTTTGGAGTTATTTCTAGTACTTACGTATCTCATGAATTTTTTTTAACATTTCTTATAAAATAAATTAATTATTTATCTTATAATCTGGTCTATCAAAAATAATACAAATAGCAAAAATAAATAGAAAATTGAGTAAGAAAATACTTTTTTTGCCTTATTTATTTCAAATTTATTTTTCTTAAATTTAAGAAGATCATAACAAACATAATTATAGTACAAAGTTAATAGTAAAGATAAAGCAAGAAATACCTCGCCTACAAAACCTATAAAATAAGGTATTACAACTATTGGTAACATTATCAAAGAATAGATAAATATATTTTTCTTTGTTTCTTCAACGCCCTTAGTATTAGGTAGCATTGGAATTTTAGCTTTTTCATAATCATTTGCTTTATAAAGGCTTAGAGCCCAAAAATGAGATGGTGTCCAAAAAAATATTATTAAGAAAAAAGTAATTGGTTCAAATGTTAATGAGTTAGTTGCAATTGTCCATCCTATTACTGGTGGTAGAGCTCCTGAGGCGCCTCCAATTACAATATTTTGAGGAGTCTTTCTTTTTAACCAAATAGTATAAACAAAAACATAAAAAGCAATTGTTATAAATAATAGAAATGCAGACAGAATATTTGAAAAATAATACAATCCAGCAACAGAGATAACTGATAAAACTATTCCAAATATTAGTGCGTGATCCTTATCAACTTTTCCTGTTGGTATTGGTCTTAGACATGTTCTAGTCATCAATTTATCGAGATCAGCCTCATACCACATATTTAAAGCACCAGCGGCACCAGCTCCTAATGTTACAAAAATTATACCAACAATAGCATCTGTAAATGGAATAGTATTTGATGCTGTTAATAAACCTACTGCGCAAGTAAAAACTACTAATGACATAACACGTGGTTTCATCAATAGCACTAAAGATTTAAGATAATTTAAGATGCTATAATAAAATGATTTTTTATCTAAAATATTGCTTGTCACTTTTAATCAACATTTAATGAAATAAATATTACAAGCAAAATAAATCCTATTATAAGAACGTGGTTTCCTAAATCGAAAAATCCAACCTTGCTATTTTTTTTATCTATTAACCTTCGATGAAGTGGAACATTGTCATATGGATTTATTTTAATATCTGTCTGTTGATCTTTATCGTTTTCAGCTTTTATAGAAAATCCAAACCATGTTGCATATATAAAAAAAAGAAAAAAAATTAAAAATCCTGCAAGTATGTCATAACCATCCATTTATACCTACCCCCCTACAAAAAAATAAAATAATCTTGAAAATAAAGTATACTTTCCCTCTGCAACCATTAGAGCAACAAAACAAGCAATTGCTGTCATTGGCCATAAGAGAACGTTAACTAATGCATATCTTTCCCAAAACAAATGCATAAAAAATGCCATTATCAAGCCCGCCTTTAAAAACATAAAAAACAATATTAATGACCACCTCAGCAACCCTTGAAACTGATACCAATCAACCATGTATGAAAAGAAGCTTAACACAAAAAGAAGGCCCCATATCCATAGGTAAATACCTATTTTGTGTGTAGATGACTGTTGATCTTTATTTGTTTCGTCCATAATATTATTTTACCATAAATAAAAGAATGCAAATATAAAAACCCATACTAAATCAACAAAGTGCCAATATAAACCCAATATCTCTATTTCTACATAATCGCCCTTCATTGTAGTAAACCATCCTCTTTTTCCTGACTCATAGTGCCCTGCAAATACTTTATATGCATAAATAAACAAAAAAATTACCCCTATTGAAACATGAAATCCATGAAATCCTGTTATCATAAAGAAAAAGGATCCAAATTGAGATGCACCAAAAGGATTTCCCCATGGTCTTACACCTTCATGAATTAGTTTTGACCACTCATATACTTGCATTCCAACAAATGTTAATCCACCTAATGCAGTTAAAAGAACCAACCAACCACACATTTTTCTATTTTTTTCATATCCGTATTTGACTGCTAAAGCCATTGTTCCACTACTGGTAATTAAAACAAAAGTCATAATAGCAATTAATAATAAAGGAACAGGTACACCAAATGCATCAAGTGAAAAAACTTCACTTGTGTTCGGCCAATCAACTGGGGTTGAAGCTCTACCTTTCATATAAGATATTAGAAAACAACTAAATACAAATGTATCACTTAATAAAAAAATCCACATCATGGCTTTGCCCCAATGAACGCCTTTGAACATTGTTTGGTCAGAGCCAGTATCTGAAGCCATCCCCTTAAAACCTGGTTTAAGTTGGAAACCTTCAATTTTTGGATCAGACATTTTATTGTATTATGTTTTTTCTACCCTGGTATTTGCCACTTCACTTGGTGGAGTCGTTTGTGGTATATAATCTTCTTTTGCTCCAGGAACACTATAATCATAAGCCCATCTATGTACCACTGGTAGTTTTTCACCAAAATTACCGTGTTCTGGTGGAACTGTTGAAGTGAACCATTCTAAAGAATTTGCTTTCCATGGATTCTTTCCAGCATTCTTACCAGTCTTAAGTGTTTTAATAATATTATAAATTAAAATAAATTGTGCAGCTCCTACTATAAATGCGGATATGCTTATAAATTCATTTAGCCCAACACCTGATGTCATATAAGGACTGTCGTACATTTCAAAGTATCTTCTTGGAACTCCGATAAAACCTAAGTAGTGCATCGGGAAATAGATTGAGTATGCTCCAATAAAAGTTATCCAAAAATGCCATTTTCCCAATCCCTCATTGAGCATTCTCCCAGCAACAAGAGGGAACCAATGATATACAGCTCCCATTATTACCATTAAAGGAGCTATTCCCATAACCATATGAAAGTGAGCAACTACAAAATATGTATCAGAAAGAGGCACGTCGACAGAAACATTTCCAAGAAAAATTCCTGTGATTCCTCCATTCACGAAGGTAACAATAAAGCCTAAGCACCAAAGCATAACTGTATTAATCCTAATATTTCCTCTCCATAAAGTAAGGATCCAATTATATACTTTCATTGCTGTTGGCACGGCAATAATTAAAGTGGTTGACGCAAAGAAAAATCCAAACCATGGGTTCATGCCGCTTACATACATGTGGTGAGCCCAAACAAAAAAGCTTAAAGCTCCAATAGCTACGATCGCCCATACCATCATTCTATAGCCAAAAATATTTTTTCTTGCATGTACGGATATTAGATCTGAAACAATTCCAAATGCTGGAAGTGCCACTATGTAAACTTCTGGATGTCCAAAAAACCAAAATAAGTGCTGAAATAAAATTGGGCTCCCCCCACCATACTCTAATAGCTCGCCCGCTTTTAGTATTGTTGGCATGAAAAAGCTTGTCCCAAGTACCTTATCTAATGTCATCATTATTGAACTTACTAATAAAGCAGGAAAGGCCAACATTGCTAAAACTGTTGCCGTAAATATTCCCCAAATTGTTAATGGCATTCTCATCAAAGTCATTCCTCTTGTTCTAGCTTGAAGCACGGTAATCAAATAATTTAATCCTCCCATTGTAAAACCAATAACAAACAATGACAAAGACACTAACATTAATAATATTCCTGCTCCCGAACCTGGTGTACCCTCTAATATTGCTTGTGGCGGATAGAGCGTCCAACCTGAGCCCGTGGGTCCTCCTGGAACAAAAAAACTCGCCATTAAAACTGCAACTGCAACAAAGAACATCCAAAAACTTAACATATTTACATAAGGAAAAACCATGTCCCTCGCACCAACCATTAGTGGAATCAAGTAGTTTCCAAAGCCTCCAAGGAATAATGCTGTTAGAAAATAAACTACCATTATCATTCCATGCATGGTGACAAACTGGTAATAATGTTCAGCTGTCATAAAACCAGCGAGACCAGGAAAACCGAGTTGAAGTCTCATAAGCCATGAAAGAATTAACCCAACGATACCAGTAAAAACTGCAGTTAAAAAATATTGTACACCAATTACTTTTGCATCCTGGCAAAAAATCCATTTAGTTAAAAAAGTATGTCCATGATACAAGTCTTGCTCTGGATTCTCGGCAGGTCTTACATAGTCCATATCCGGTGAGACAGAACCTGAAGAGCCAGTGATTGTCTCTGAAGATTGAGCTTGATAACCAGTTTTATTAAATTCGTCTGACATTTTTATTCCTTTGTATACATCCCTTTATCTAAAATGGAATTGTTATTTTTGGCAATTTTGTTTAATTCATCTATGTTCTTATTTTTTGCAATATAATCTGAGAAAGTTTCTTGCTCGCTCAACCAAATCTTATAGTCTTCTGGATCCATAACTTCAACCCCGCCTCTCATAGCATAATGACCTACACCACAATATTCTGCACAAAGAACCTCGTATTCACCAATTTTATTTGGTTCAAACCAATAGAAAGTAACTGTTCCAGGAACTGCATCCATTTTTGATCTAAATTGAGGCACATACCAATTGTGAAGTACATCAATTGATCTTAATAAAATCTTTACAGGTCTATTATTTTCTAAATTTATTAAGTCACTCTGAATCATTACGTCATCTTTACCGTAAGGATCATCTAGATTGATCCCAAAAGGATTTGTTTCATCGTTTATATTTGAAACTTTGCTGGTTCCAAGTTTGCCATCTTCGCCTGGCAATCTATATGCCCAACCCCATTGCCATGCCATCACGTCAATTTCTAATGCATTTTTTGGAACATTAACATACTGATTCCAGATTATTAGACCAGGTGCAAGTAATGCTGCTACTCCTAAAGTAGTAGCCCAAGTTAAAATTTTTTCTAATTTTTTGTCTTCAGGTTTATATTCGGCTTTCCTGTCTGGCTTATAAGAATACTTAAATAAACAATAAACCATAAATAAGCAAACAGCCACGAATACCCCACCACCAACCCAAAACGTTAGTGTAATAGTATCGTCCATACCTCCCCAATTAGATGCAATGTCTGTCCAATACCATGGTGTAAATATATGAAAAAGAACTGAACCGACGATGACTAATAAAAATATAATTCCTGCATGCATGTAGTTTATATAGAATAAAAGTAATATAATTACCTATGACAAAATGTCATTAAAGAGTATGCTGTAAACGTTGTAATTATTGAAGAATCATGGGAAAAATAGGAATTTTATTAACTATTCTCTTTTTAGTATTCATTTTTTGGGTAGTTATATCTCTTGGAGCGGGAGCTTTTAAAAAAGGCAAAGTAAGACCAGAAACAAAACGATACTTAAAATCGGTAAATATACTTCTTTTACTAATAGCCTTATTTGGATCTGTTATGGTTTTGTTTTTATAAATTTTATTTTAAGAAATTAAACTTCTACAAAACTCAAGTACAGCATCATTGAAAACATAGATCATTAAAAAAAACATTAGCCAAACAATTAGTAAAAATGTCCAATACATGGATAAAGCTGAGATGTTTTTTTCTTCGTTTAAAATCTTTTTAGATTCTAATTTTAAAACTCTAGAAGAAACTTTTCCCCAAAAAAATAATCCTCCAAGTAAATGGAGTCCATGAAGCGCAGTAAATACATAAAAAGATGAAAAATAAGAATTAGTAGAAATGTAATTTCCACTTTTCATCAATTGAACCCAAAATATTACTTGTCCAAATAAAAATAGATAACTCAAGCCACCAACTATAATAAGGTTTTTTTTTACTTTTGATGTTTCTTTTTTTTCAAGATCATTTGTAATTTTGCTAAAGAAATAAGTTACAAAAAATATGACTAAAGTATTAATCCAAAGTAAGTTTGGTCTTAAAAGGTAATTTGTATCCTGTCCTGGAGGTAAAGAATAAATATAACCAGTAAAAATTAAGCTAAAAAGAACTGTTGCGATACCAAAAATAATAATCACTGCAGACTTTTGAGTTGATATTTCAAAAGTTTTACCAGAGTGAGCTGTATCAATTGCCGCTCTTTCGCTTTCCCAAGACTTTTCGCTTATTGATGCAAAAAATTTCTTTAAAAAGTTTCCCATAAATCTTATATAATCATTGAAAGAAATTAATCAATAATGAAAATTAAAACCTCTTTAGTAGTCACAATTGGCTGTTTAGCAATCTTTTTGTTTTTAATGTTGCCTGTTTTTGTATCAATGGAAAAAAAACAAGACGAGATAATTAAAGCGTTTAAAGGAACTTCTTTTTCCTTAAAAGACGTAAATAATAATATCATAACACAAGAGTCTTTTGATGGTCCTTTGACTGCAGTATTTTTTGGTTTTACAAATTGTCCGGATGTTTGCCCCTTAACTTTAAATAACTTAGACCTAGTCTTAAATAATTTAGATGAAAAAAAGAAGGACAAGTTCAAAGTTTTTTTTGTAAGTATTGATCCAGAAAGAGACAGTGTTGATATAATAAAAGATTATTTGAACTCTTTTGAAAATAAAATATTTGGAATTACAGGAGAGCCAGAGAAAGTATTTTTACTTTCACAATCTTGGGGAGTGTTGTCAGAAAAAGTTTTCACTGAAGATGGAAATTATTTAATTGATCATAGTTCCTCAGTATTGTTGCTTAGAGATGGAAAATATTTAGATCGTATAAGTCATCATGCAAAATATGATGACATGTACAAAAAAATTAATAAGTTGCTAAGATAGCAAACTAAAATTTAAAATTGAAATCATTGAAATTGCAGCTGTTTCTGTTCTCAAAATATTATTATTTATTTTAAGAGAATTAATATTTTTTAAATTTAAAATCATATTTCTTTCTTTTTCTGAAAAATCACCTTCCGGTCCAATTAAAACACAAATAGGATTTTTGTCTTCAACATCAATTTTGGTATTATTAGAGTTGAGGTCTCCAAAAATTATATTTGTATTTTTGTGTGATTTTAAAAATTTTTTAAATTCTATTAATTTATCTAATGAAGGAATGTTGATTCTATTACATTGCTCTGAAGCCTCTATAATTATTTTATTTATTCTTTTTTCATTTATATTTCTTACTATGGTTCTTTCAGTCAAAATTGGGATGAATCTCGTTACTCCTAACTCCGTTGCCTTTTGAATCATTAAATTTAAATAATTTAACTTTATAGGTGTAAATGCTAACCAAATTTCCTTGGTATCTTCTTTAGATCTTAATTTTTTTAAGACTATGAAATCTATAATTCCTTTGTTGATTTCTTGTATCTTAGCTTCCCACTCACCACTTTGATTAAATAAAGAAAAACTTGAACCTTTGCTAAGTCTCATTACTTTACAAATATAGTGGGATTGAGACTTATCTAATTTTGAAATCAAATTAATTGATAAACTTTCTTTAAAAAATAATCTAATATAGCTCATTATCACAAGTTAAATTATGAAAAATATTAAAGCAATAATTTTTGATGCATACGGTACTTTATTTGATGTCAATTCAGCAGCAGAGAGATGTAAGGATAAAATTGGTGATAAGTGGGAAAATTTTGCAAATTATTGGAGAACAACCCAATTGGAGTATACTTGGATAAGAAGTTTAATGAAAAGACACAAGAATTTTTGGCAAATAACTCAAGATAGTTTGGATAAATCAATGAAAAAATTTGAAATAGATTTAGCTATGAAAAATGAACTACTGAGTCTTTACAAAATTCTTTCAACTTTTCCAGAGGTTCGTGGCGTATTAGAAAAACTTAAAGAAAAAAGATATAAGTTAAGTATTCTTTCAAATGGAACGCCTTCTCTTCTTAATGAATTGATTAAAAATAATAATTTAGATTACATATTTGATGATATATTTTCTATAGAAGAAGTTGGAGTCTATAAGCCAGATTCGAAAGTTTACGATATGCCAATTCAGAAATATAAAATAAAAAAGGATGAAGTTGCTTTTTTAAGTGCAAATACTTGGGATATTTCTGGTGGAGGAAACTATGGTTACAATTCAATTTGGGTAAATAGAAACAATAATATTTTTGATAATTTAGACTATAAGCCAAAAAACGAAATTAAGAACCTAAAAGAGTTACTTGAAATTTTTTAATTAAATAACTATTTCTAAATAATGAAAAATTTAATAAATAACATTAACAGTTTTTTTTTAAATGTAGAGGCTTTGGCTTCGCTAGTTTTTAGAATTGGTTTAGGAATAGCATTTATAATTCATGGATGGAATAAATTTCCATTACCTCCACAAGGATTAATTGAATACTTCGATTTATCACCTGCTTTAGCGTCCTTTGTTGCTTTATCAGAATTATCAGCAGGATTTATAATAATTTTAGGTGGCTTTATTAAAAACCCTTTTGGAAACATACTTACAAGATTTGCTGGTTTTATGATTATCATTATGATGGTTAGTATATTTGCTATTGCTCATCAAGATTGGTTTATTACAAAAAAACTATTTACTAGCGAGCAGATATTTCTTCTAATTGGTGGAATTTATTTTTTAATCAAAGGGAATAGAATTTAATTATGGATCAAATCGAAGCAGAAAAAATAATAAAACCCCTGGCAGCTTCTGATGGTGCTGGAGTAAAACTAAAGAGAAGTGTTGGCACTCATCTTATTGATTATCATGACCCTTTTCTAATGTTGGATGAGTTCGGATCTGAAAACAAAGAAGATTATATTGGTGGATTTCCTGCGCATCCACATAGAGGAATTGAAACGGTCACTTATATGCTAAATGGTGAGTTTAAGCACGAAGATAGCACTGGTGCAAAAGGAATAATGTCTCCTGGAGATGTTCAATGGATGAAAACTGGAAGTGGAATAATTCACTCAGAAATGCCAGCAATGCCGGATGGAAAACTTCATGGATTTCAGTTGTGGATAAATATGCCGGCGAAACTTAAAATGAACAAGCCTGAGTATATTTATATAAATGCAAAAGAGATTCAAATTCATGAAGACGAAGATAAAAGAATAAAAGTCATTGCTGGAAAGTTTGGTAGAAGTGAAGGGCCAGTTAAAGGTCATAACATAAAACCAATATACTTTGATATTGAAATTCAAAAAAATAAAAAATTTATTTTTGATCTACCTTCAACTCACAATTCTTTGATCTACTTAATTGAAGGAGAAATCAGGGTTGGTGAAAAAAAACATAGTAAGGCCGAAGATTCAACTTTAATTCTACTCACAAAAGGTAAAAAATTAAAAGTTTCAAGCGTAACGAAAGCTAAATTTTTATTTATATCCGGAAAACCAATAGGTGAACAAATTGCAAGAGGAGGACCATTTGTTATGAATACTAAGGCAGAAGTCTTGCAAGCAGTCCAAGATTATCATAATGGTACATTTGTAAAATAATGAAAACAATTGAAATTGAAAAATTTGGAGGTTCAGAGGTTTTAAAGTTAAAAGATACAAAACTTGATGAACCCAGTCCCGATGAAGTGCAAATTAAACATGTTGCAATTGGATTAAATTATATTGATACATATCACAGATCAGGACTATATCCTGTGCCATTACCATCAGGTATAGGTCTTGAAGCCTCAGGAATAATTGAAAAAGTTGGTAATAGTGTCAAAAATTTTAAAGTCGGCGATGCAGTTGCATATGCGGCAGCTCCAATAGGCTCATATTCAACTCATAGAAATTATCCAACTAAAAATTTAGTTAAAGTACCAGATGGTATTGATCTTGAGGTAGTTGCATCATTAATGACAAAAGGTTTAACAACTTTTTATCTTCTTCACAAAACTTATGTTGTTCAAAAAGGTCAAACAATTCTTTTTCATGCAGCTGCGGGAGGAGTTGGTCAGATATTTTGTCAATGGGCTAAAAGTTTGGGGTGTAATGTAATTGGAACTGTAGGCTCTGATGAAAAAATTAGTATTGCAAAAAAATATGGTTGCTCAGATGTTATCAATTATTCTAAAGATGATTTTCATAAAAAAATAATGGAAATTACAAATGATAAAGGTTTACCAGTTGTCTATGATGGTGTTGGAAAAATTACACTGGAAAAGTCTTTGGCATGTTTAAAAATGAGGGGAACTATGGTTTCCTTCGGAAATGCATCCGGAAAACTTGATCCAGTCGATGTGGGAAAATTAATTGCACCAAAAGGTCTTTATTTGACAAGACCAAGTATTGCACATTATACCTCAACAAGAAATGAATTAGAAGAAGCAACAGAGAAACTTTTTGAAATGATTAAAACAAAAAAAGTTAAAATAGATATTTTTAAAAAATACTCTCTAGAACAAGCTGCTGAAGCTCATAAAGATCTCGAAGGAAGAAAAATTATTGGTCCTGCAATAATTATTCCTAATTAATCAATTTTCACATCCATATCTGACATGTGCAATTTAAGAGCACTCGTTGAAATTTGAATTTCTCTTATAAAAAATATTATTGATATGATCATTGACAAACAACAAGAGCCAAAAATAACTCTAGCAACAAATATTTCGTCTAGATAAAGCGCAAAAACTGTTAACATATTAAATAAAAATCCAAAAGCAGCAAACATAATAGTCCATTTTAAGATTGATATTCTTCCACTCAAATTTATGAACTGTTTCTGCCATTCTGGTGGTATGTGCTTTTCATAAACATGTTCATCGTGAAGCTCTCTAATTAACTTACTAAGTGTATGAAATCTGTTACTATAAACGCTCATTAAAAGAGGTATAGCGGGAAACATCAGGGCAGTTACTGTATAATCTATATTCATACGAATCAGTTTGATTATGAATCTAGCCTTTGCTATTTACAAGTAAATTTTAATGAAACATCTAAATCTTTTTATTGAATTGACCAGATTAAAAAAGCCCATTGGCTTTATGCTATTATTTTGGCCATGTTCTTGGGGTTTAATCCTAGCCTTAGACTTTAAATCAAATATAGAAATTTTTATTTATTATCTTTTTTTATTTATGTGTGGCTCAATATTAATGAGATCTGCAGGATGTATAGTAAATGATATTATTGATAAAAAATTTGATAGAAAAGTTGAACGCACAAAAAATAGACCAATAGCATCGGGTAAGGTCTCTGAATTCCAAGGATTGCTTTATGTAAGCATTTTATGCTTGTTGGCTTTTATTGTGCTTATACAGTTTAATATACTAACTATAATATTGGCTTTAATATCTATGCCACTAGCTTTTACTTATCCTCTTATGAAAAGAGTTACTTACTGGCCTCAATTATTTTTAGGAATTACCTTTAATTATGGTCTTGTCTTAGCTTGGACATCAATTAATAATGAAATTAACATTTATCCTATTTTATTTTATTTAGGAGCCATATTTTGGACACTTGGCTACGACACTATATATGGATTTCAAGATATTAAAGATGATGAAATAATAGGAGTTAAATCAACATCAATTAAATTTAAAAAAAACCCAAAAATATTTTTGTCAATATGCTATTCCATTACTTTTTTGACAATTTTAATAACAGGTTTAATAATGTATTTTAACATAGTTTTTTTCTTTGGATTAATTTTAATAGCGTATTTACTTTATTATCAGGTTAAGAATTTCGAACAAACAAATCCTAATATTTGTTTGAAAATTTTTAAATTAAATAACTTGTTTGGAATCGCAGTTTTTTTAAATATTTTAATAGGCAAGTTTTAAAATGAAAAATTCAGAAATAATTAAAAGATTATATAAAGATTATTCAAAAAAATTTTTAAATAAAATATTTTTATCAGGTTTTTTCGCAATAATAGTAGCTGCAAGCACATCCTCGATTGCGTGGTTATTAGATCCAGCAATAAAGAAACTTTTTATTGAAAAAGATCTTACTCTTATTTTTTTTATACCAATATTAATCGTAATAGCTTTTGCCACAAAAGGAGCTTCACTTTATTTTGCTAAAACTATTATGATTGATGTTGCAGAAGAAATAAAAAAAAAATTGCAGATTGATATGTTTAATTCTTTAATAAGTGCAGATACAGATTTAATAGATAAAAAACATACTGGTAAATTTATATCTAACCTTACATATGATGTGTTAATGATTACTAATATACTAAGTAATGGAATACTAAATCTTTTTAAAGATAGTCTTACACTTATAGGGCTACTTTTTGTTATGTTTTATCAAAATTGGCAATTATCTTTGATTGCCCTAATTATGATTCCACTTGCAAGCATCGTAACAAGAACTTTGGGGAAGAGAATAAAAAAAGTTAGTACAGAGGCTCAGGAAAGTTCGGGTTTGCTTAATACTTATCTCATCGAAATATTTAAAAATCATAAATTAATTAAAATTTTTCAAAAGGAAAGATTTGAAATAAATAGATCAGAAAAATTTATTGATAACTTAAAAGAAAAAAGTAAGAAAATAGCAATAGTGAACGTTAGATCTACACCATTCATGGAATTCTTAACTGGAATAATGATTGCAATATTAATCTATTTTACTGGAAAATTAATTATCAATAATGAAATTGATATAAATAATTTTTTCTCTTTTTTAGCTGCAATGATGCTAGCTTATCAACCGGTAAGATCTTTAGCAACTATTACAATCGCCTACAATCAAGGAGTGGCTGCAGCAAATAGAATACTCCCTATTATAGATAGTAAAAATAAAATATTTGATAAAGAGAATAGTAAAGATATGAAAATTTCTGAAAGCAAAATAGAATTTAGAGACGTAAATTTTAGTTATGATAAGAATGATAGAGTTGTTCTAAAATCTATTAATTTAAATATTAAAGGTGGAAAAATGACGGCATTAGTTGGTCTTAGTGGGTCAGGTAAATCTACAATTTTGAACCTTATTCCAAGGTTTTATAATATCAATTCTGGAGATATTTTAATTGATAAACAATCTATTTATGAGCACAAAATTTTTTCAATCAGAAAAAATATTTCATTGGTTAGTCAAGATACAACACTATTTGATGATACAATAAAAAATAATATAGCATACGCTAATTTAGAAGCATCAGAAAATGATATCCTGGAAGCTATTAATCTATCTTATTCAAATGAGTTTATTAATAAACTCCCAAACAAAATTGATACAATAATTGGAGAAAATGGAGTAAGACTTTCTGGGGGTGAAAAACAAAGAATATCAATTGCTAGAGCAATGATTAAAAAAAGCTCGATTATTTTACTAGATGAAGCTACATCATCACTAGACTCGGAGACTGAGGAAAAAATACAAAATGCTTTAGCACTATTAACAAAAAATAAAACTACATTAGTGATTGCTCACAGACTGTCCACAATTCTAAGTTCAGATAAAATTTACGTCATAGATGCTGGAAAGGTAGTTGCTGAAGGACAACATAAAGAATTACTAGAAAATTCTGAAAAATATAAAAATTTTTATGATAAACAACTACAAAAAGTATAATGATAATTATTTATGAAATTTTAAGTTTCACGGTTCTAATTTTTTCTCCAATAATTTTATTAACCAGAATAATTATAAATAAAGAACACAAAACAAGATTCATAGAAAAATTAAGTATAATATCAGGCTTAAAAAAAAGTGACAAAATAATTTGGTTTCACTGTTGTAGTGTAGGGGAATTAAGAAGTATAATTCCGCTTGTTAAAAAACTTGAAGATAAATATAAAAAAAAACAAATTTTGATTACAACCTCTACCTTGAGTTCATCTCAAATTTTTAACCAGGAAAAGTTTGGGAAAACTATTCATCAATTCTTTCCAATTGATAATTTTTTTTTAAATAGAAAATTTTTAGATTTTTGGAAACCAGATATAGCTATTTTTGTTGAGTCAGAAATTTGGCCATCTATGTTTTATATTTTAAAAAAAAAAAGAATCCCTCTTATCTTACTAAATGCTAGAATTACAAATAAAAGTTTTAATAAGTGGAAAAAAATTAAAATTTTCTCAAAAAATATTTTTAGCAAAATTGATTTAGCCCTACCACAAAATAATGAAACTAAAAATTATTTAAATAATCTCGGTGTTAAAAATATTAAGTTTTTGGGGAATCTAAAATATTCTTCTATAGATAATAAAAAAATAAAATTAGAAGATAATAATTTCCTTAAAAATTTTAAAAATAAATTATTACTATGTGCCGCTAGCACCCATAGAGGTGAAGATGAAATTTTTATAAAATCTCATATTTATTTAAAAAAAAAATATAAAAAGCTTTTAACAATTATAATTCCTAGACATATAAAAAGGTCAAATGAAATTATTGAAATCGTAAAAAAATATAATTTAAAATTTGAATTATATTCGGAAAAAAAAAATCTTAAAACTAATCCTGATATTTATTTGGTTGACGCATATGGTCAAAATGAAAAATTTTATTCATTATCAAGCGCAGTTTTTATGGGTGGTAGTTTTATAAAACATGGAGGTCAAAATCCTTTGGAACCTGCAAGGTTAGGGTGTAATGTTTTAAATGGGCCTCACGTAGATAATTTTAAAGAAGTATATTCATTAATGAATAAATTAAATATATCAACCACAGTCAAATCACAGAGTCATTTAAAAAAGCTACTTACGCAAAAATTAAAAAAATCAAAGAAAAATCTAAATTATATTAAGATTAAAAAAATTGGATCAAAGATCTTGTATAATAACATAAATGAGCTTGATAATTTTTTAAATAATGAAAATAAAAAAACCAGTATTTTGGGATAGGCCAAAACCAAATATAATTGCAAAAGTATTATATCCCATAAGTATTATTTACGGCTTATTACTAAAAACAAGAAAAAAAAATTATGAAAAAATTGGAAAAATTAAAACTATTTGCGTTGGTAATATTTACATAGGAGGAACTGGTAAATCGTCATTAGCAATTGAAATTAAAAAAATTTTAGATAATCAAAACTTTAAATCTTGTTTTATTAAAAAGGGGAGCCCCGAACATTTAGATGAAATTGAATTACTCAAAAAAAGAGGATATGCTTATACTGAAAATTCAAGGCTTAAGTCTTTATTAAATGCTGTAAGTGACGGCTATGATTATGCAATTTTTGATGATGGTCTTCACGAACTAGATATAAATTTTGATCTAAACATCGTTTGTTTTAATAAAAAAAGTTGGATTGGAAATGGTTTATTGCTACCTGCTGGTCCTTTAAGAGAAAATGTCAATAATATAAAAAATTATGAGATAGTTTTTTTTATAGGAAATAATGAAGATACTACAATATACGAGAATTTTTTGAGAAAAAAAAATCCTAAACTTTTATTTTTTAATGCAAATTATTTACCAACAAATATCAATGAATTTGATCTAAAAGAATCTTATTTTGCTTTCTCAGGAATTGGAAATCATGATATTTTTATAGATATGCTTAAAAGTTTTAATATAAAAATTGAAGAGAGTAAGGAATTTCCTGACCACTATTCATATACTGAAAAAGATATAGAAAAAATAATCGATAAAGCTAAAAATAAAAAATTAAAAATTCTTACCACTGAAAAAGATATGAATAGAATAGATAAAAAATACAAAGATGATATTCAAATAATTTATACCTCTCTTAATATTAGAAACAAAGATAAATTCATCAATGCTATTAACAAGATATGAAATTATTAAAATATTTTTTTGAATTTTTATTTATTCTGTGTTTGTTCATTATATTTAAAATTGTTGGTCGTAGATTGTCAAATTTAATTAGTTCAAAAATTGGAGAGATATTGGGACCGTTGTTTAGATCAAAAAAATTGATAGAACAAAATATCAAAAAAACTTTTCCAGATCTATCCGATCAAAAAATTAAAAGTATAGAAAAAAAAATGTGGTCCTCATATGGAATGATACTTTCTGATTATGTTTTTTTAAATTCCATAAGAAAAAAGAAATCAAAAGAATTAATTAATGTCGAGGGCCATCATATTTTGAGACAAATTGAAAAATCTTCTGAACCAGTTGTATTTGTATCAGGTCATTTTGATAATTTTGAGCTTATGGCTATGTATATAGAAATGTCTAATATCAATTTAGCAGCAGTATACAGACCACTGAATAATATTTTTTTGAATCCCTTGATGGAAAATATTAGAAAAAAAAGTATATGTAAAAATCAAATTAAAAAAGGAATAAAAGGTGTTAAGGAACTGTTAAAATATTTTAAAAAAGGTTATTCAATTGCATTAATGATTGATCAAAGAGTAAGTGAAGGAATTAGGATTAAATTTTTTGGCCACGATGCTTTAACAACAACAATCCCAGCACAATTTGTAAAAAAATTTAATTGTAAAGTTGTTCCAGTTTTTATTGAAAGAGATGAAAATTCTAAATTTAAAATAAGATTTTTAGAACCTATGATTTTTGAAAAAAATGATAAAATTGAGAATATTACTCTAAAGCTTAATCATGAGCTGGAAAAAATGATAAATTTTAAACCACATCAGTGGATCTGGACACATAACAGATGGAAATAGATTATCTATCTAAATTTCTTTTTTGATTTGCCTCTAAATATGAAAAATATGGCTCTTGTAAGTCTACATTCCAATAATTGAGAGTTTTTAAACTTATTTTCTTTCCAGAAACGGCGCAAATTACATGATCTCCATACTCAATAATTTCAAAATTATTTGGTAAATATTTTAATTTTGCTAATTTTTTATACATTTTTAGTTTATAAAATATTATATGAATGTTGGAATA
>MDSV01002631.1_pt1 | contig 26121 bp, 22 predicted proteins | sample 810851 | NCBI WGS metagenome assembly MDSV01 (sample SAMN05326640, study PRJNA326480) | marine metagenome | isolation source: seawater | place: Atlantic Ocean: North East | collected 2012
GAGGACCGGGATGAACATACCACTGGTGGACCGGTTGTAGCGCCAGCTGCAGTGCCGGGTAGCTAAGTATGGACGGGATAACCGCTGAAAGCATCTAAGCGGGAAACCTACCTCAAAACTAGTTCTTCCTATAGAGCCGTAGTAGACCACTACGTTGATAGGCTGGATGTGGAAACGTAGCAATACGTGTAGCTGACCAGTACTAATAGCTCAATTGGCTTGATTTATGCACTGAAAAAAATTTTAAAAAGTGTTTTAATTAAATTTTGGTATTGTTAAATAAATTAAGCCCGCAGTTTTTGCGGGCTTTTTTTATGCTTTACTAAATTTTATTTTATATAGTTTATATCCAGTTTCAATTACTAGAGAGAATAAAATAGTAGATATTAAACTGTAGGTGAAAAAAGGAATTGCCAACATGTAGCAGTTTAATAATCCTTTAATCGTTAAACCATACATGCCTGTAGTCCAAACACCGAAATTTGTTATAACAAAAAACAATATTGCTCCAATCAAAGCTCCCAATAACCTAATACTAATTTTTTTAGTAAAATATTGAGAAATCAACCCAATAATCAAAACACTACCCCAAGTCCAGTGAGTTCCTGCATGATATCCTATAACCAAGTCTGTTATTGCAAAACTAATAATTAAAACAGGTAAATATTTTAAACCTAAAAGCACAGGGACGTAAAAACTTAGAGCTAAAAGACTTGTAAAATTTGGTGGATGAGGAATAAATCTTGATAAAGCTAATATACAAAAAACTGTAAATGAAATTTTTAAATAGTTATGCATTAGTATTTTTTATTTAACATAAAGTTAATTGATCTACCAGGGGCTTTATATTCATAAGCTTCGGAATACTCTTTGTCAAAAATATTCGCGGCTGATATATTTAAGTCATAATCATTATAAAGATCGATATTAGTTACTAAATCTGCTGTAAAATATTTAGATAGTATCACATCCTCAAAGCCTTGATTTGTATTTCCATAATCTCTTCTTTCTCCAACATATTTTAGTTTAAGTGTTTGAGATAATATTTCGCTAAAAACTTTGGTACCAGATAAATTTATTTGATCTCTTGGAACTCTAACATTCATTTCATCATTACAAGGACTTGATCCTTGTCCAGCTGTTGAGTCGGGATTATCGCATGTAGTACCATCATAAGACTCTGTTTTTGTATAACCTAATTTAAACATATAAGAATCTAATGGTTTCCAATCTGCCTTAAGCTCTAATCCATAACTATAAGTTTTTGAGTTACTATTGTCCAAAGCATAATCTCCTCCTCCAGAATAATACTTTTCACCCATACCACCTGAATGTGATTTCCATCCTTTAATATCATTTTTATATTTTAAATAAAAAGTTGTGGCACTTAAGTTAAAATTATTATCAGGAAAGGATTTATCTAATCCAATATCGATACTTTTTCCAGTTTCAGCTTTTAAATTATTTTTATCAATCAAGTTATTACCGTGGTGCAGAGAGTTTAAAGCTGGGAATCTAACTGATGTCCCAATATTGGTTCGTAGTCTCGTATCTTTATCAAGATTATGAGATGCAGTTATTCTACCAGTATAATAATCTCCGATTGTAGTATGATCATCTCGTCTCATACCAAAAGTAGCAAAAGTATTTTCTCTTGGCCTCAGCTGTAAATCAAAGTATTGAGAATAAATAGCTTCATCGCTTTCAGCGTATGCACTATCTGTGTAATAATTGTAAAGTTCAGCTTTATCGAATTCATTATCAAAACCAATTATAATTTTATCATCCAAGTTAAAATTATATTCCGATAAAAGATTTACTGCATCTCTATAACCATAATAATTTTTTTTTGTTTTATTATAAGCTGTTGTATTTCTTAAAACATATGTATTATTGTAAGAAAGAGTGTTTTTAAATTTACCTTTTTTATGAATTAACTTACCAGTATAAATGGCTTGTTGGTCATCTGTAGAGTCATTCAAATCAGTTTGAGATTTATTTACAGCATCGTATTCAAGAAAAGAGTCATTATAATATAAATAATTTTCCAGCCTTAAATTATTGTTTAGATTGTAACCATAGTTCATTGTTAAATTATCGCTTCTGTAACCATCTTTTTCTGAGTTATCTCTCATAGCTGACTCACCGTCAGTTGAAAAATTTGTATATCCTAAAAAATAATCATAGTAATCGTTTTTCCCATCAAAACTTAAATCAATTTTTTGTGTACCAAAAGATCCTTTAGAAATATTAATATCTTTATTATGACCTTCTCTACCTTTTTTTGAAAATAATTGAATTGTTCCTGCTAATGCTCCGCTACCGTATAATGAGCTCTGAGCACCCTTTAAAATTTCAACTTTATCGACTGATCCTGATAATAGATTGTTAAAAGAATAATCATTAGATGGGGTAGAAGGATCAGAAACTTTCACTCCATCTATATAAACAGTCGTATATCTTTTTGGTTGACCTCTCAATTGAATCCCAGAAACAGTTCCTTTACCACCTGATTGAAAATAATTTATACCATTTAAATTATTATCCAATATATCTCCAATAAATTGCTCATTTGATTGTTTAATAGTCTTGACATCAATAACTTCAACGTCACTTCCCACAGTGCTTTTTGATTGTATTGTTTTACCAGGCGATATAACTAAAACAGGTATATCTTTTGCAAAAGCTAAATTAAAATTAATCAAAAACGTTTTTATTATTAATAACTTAAAAATTTTTTTCATATTAACCCCAACATTAAACTAAAATTTAAATTTAGTTCCCTTACTCAATGCCGATGTCAATTTTTCATTGTAGAATTAGACTTTCCCTGGTCATCATTCAACAGCGGACTATGTTGGGCGGCGCTCCGACTTTACGGTTGCAGGTACAGCCAATGAATCTCACACTGATTTCCCACCATGCATTTCAACATAATTAGTTATTAGCATAATAATACTCAAAAAACACTTATTATAATGTTTTTTCACTCAAATATTAAGCGTATAGGCTATATTGCAATTAATAATTGATAATATATACGTAACTTAAAATGACATTTAATAAAGATATAAAAGATATTCGAATAGCTCTTATTTCTCCAAGAGCAGTCGCATCTAAAAATATGATAAGGCGAGTTCAACCTCCTTTAGGTCTTTGCTGTATAGCAGCCGGTCTAAGAGAAAAAGGTTTCAAAAATTTAATGATATATGACACTTTAATAGAAGATTATAATGATGTTAGAGATTTAAAGAGCGGAGATGGCATGATTACTTATGGCGCTTCAGGAGAAAAAATTATCGAAAAAATGACTGAATTCAAACCAGATATTGTTGGAGTTTCATCTTTATTCTCCTCTCAAGTATCACAAGCTTACGAAGTAGCTAGAGCAATTAAGAAATACAATAAAGAAACAATTGTTGTGTTCGGCGGAATACATGCATCTGATAAACCTGAGGAAGTATTAAATGATGAGAAATGTGTCGATTTTGTCATGAGAGGAGAAGGCGACTATACATGGAGTACTTTTGTTGAAAAAATATTTGAAGACAAAAATAATCTTAAAGATGTTCCGGGGTTGGTTCAAAGAAAAGGAAAAGAATTCGTAAAGAATCCAATGGCTCCTTTGATACATGATATGGATGCTTTGCCAATACCAGCATGGGATCTAGTTCCAATGGAAAAATATTTTGAAATTGCAATGTATCACAACCCATATGTAAAATCTGGAAGGGTTGGTTGTATCATGACATCTAGAGGGTGTCCGGATAGATGTTACTTTTGTTCTAGCACTGTATTTTTTGGACACAAGTTTAGGCAAATGAGTCCGGAGCGTGTAGGTGAAATGGTAGATTATCTTGTAGAAAAATTTCAAATCAAAGAGCTTCAAATTGAAGACGATAACTTTGCAGTTAACCCAATTAGGGTAAACAAAATTTGTGATAGAATTAAACATCACAAACTTAGAGTAACTATGCCCAATGCAATGAGAGCAGATACACCTCTTAACAGAGACAAAAGGTTGGAAATGTTTAAAAATATGAGAGAAGCGGGCTGGGATCAAATTGGCCTTGGAGTAGAATGTGGAGACCCAGAATTTTTAAACGATGTAATTGGTAAAAGACTCGACCTGGATGAAGTAGTTGCAACTTGTGATCTTGCACACAAGGCAGGTCTACTAGTTCACACAAATTTTATGATGGGGTTTCCTTTTGAAACAAAAAAAACTAGGGATAGAACAATTAATTTTGCGATGGATCTTGACTCTGATAGTTATTCTTTATCACTTGCAACACCATTGCCAGGTACAAAAATGTGGGACATAGTTGAGAAAAATAATCTATTTCACGATTCATACAATTTTGATACAGGACTTCCAACTTTAGTCAGCATAAAACCACATGATATTAAAGATATAGAATTAAAAACTTTAGTAGAGAATACAAACAAAAAATTAAACTACAAGGCTTCACAAAAAAAACAAGCTGTTAGAGATAAGTATAAACTTTTAAAGAGCAGCGTCCACGGAGATAGAAAATATATGGACCCATCGAGTGCAGCTATTGAAATTGACAAAGAAATAATTCCTATGTCAAAAGTTTTATCTAATGAAGGCACGCACGGTACCGAAAATAGAGGTGCTGCACGCCCAGAAATTGTAAATAAAAATAAATCCTAAAAATAAAACTATCTCATAAAAAATTTCTGTATTTACAACTCAAGCTTAATTATATACTATTGTTCAAAATTTGAACAAATGAATAAAACATATTTAGTAACTGGAGCTTCTGGTTTTTTAGGTAGTCATTTAGCTGATCTTTTAGAGTCTAAAAACTTTAATGTAAAATTGTTCGACAAGAAAAAATCAAAATATAAAAAAAATAATCAAAAAATGATTATTGGAAGTATTAATAGATTTAAAGACCTTGATAAAGCTTTGAAAAAAGTTGATACAGTATTTCATTTTGCTGCTTCGGCAGACCTTAACTATTCAAATAAAACCCCGTTTCAAACAATAGAAAGCAATATTTTAGGCACCGTCAATGTTCTTAAAGCTTGTTTGAAAAATAAAGTAAAAAAAATAGTGTTTGCCAGTTCTATTTACGCGAGAAGTGAGCAAGGTGGTATTTACAGCACAAGCAAATTATCATCTGAAATGATTATAGAAAAGATTTGTAAGAAATTTAATTTAAAATTTGTAATACTTAGATTTGGAACTGTATATGGTGAAAGAGCTAATTCGTTTAATACAGTACAAAATTTTATTCGGGATGCAAAAAAGAGTAAAAAAATTTTTAGAGAAACCTTAGGAAATGAAATAAGAAGCTATATACACGTTAATGATGTAGCTAAGATTACTTATAAATCATTAAAAAAAAAATATGAGAATAATTATTATAACATTTTTGGTAAACAAAATGTTCTTGTAAAAAATTTGTTAAATCAAATTAAGATGCATGTACCTGATCTTAAAATCAAATATGCCAAAAAAGATAGCAAAATGTATAACTACAAAAAAAACCCTTTTACTTATAAATTAAGAATGGGAAGGAATTTAAGGCTAGAAAAATATATTTCTATTGAAGAAGGGTTACGAAAGCTTATTTTATGAAAAAAATTGACGTTATTGGTATTGTGCCTGTCAAAGCTAATTCTGACAGAGTTAAAAAGAAAAACTTAAGAAAATTTGGAAATACAAATTTATTTGAACTAAAACTTAAACAATTAAAAAAGACAAAAAATTTTAAAGAAATTGTTGTTTCATCTGAAGACAAAAAGATTTTAGATTTTGCTAAAAAAAAAGGTTTTTCAACTCATTTAAGAGATCCTTATTATTCTACAAGCACTGTGCCAATGAGCGAAGTTTATTCTTATGTCGGTTCATCAGTAAATTCAGATCATGTAGCGTGGATAAATGTTACTAATCCACTAGCAGAGAGTAAAATCTACGATAAAGCAGTGGAACTTTATAAAAAAAATTTAAAAAAGTATGACTGTTTACTTAGCGCGATTGAAGTAAAAGAAAATTTTTTTTATAAAAAAAAACCATTAAATTTTCCAAGAAGTCCATGGCCAAGATCTCAGGATTTAGAACCTTTAATCTCCCTACCTTTTGTTATAAATATTTTAAAAAAAAATGATCTCGTAAATTGGGGTTCTTGTGTTGGAAAAAAGCCTTTTTTTTATATTTTAGACAGCTTAAGTGCAAAAGATATCGATAACCCAGAAGATTTTTTATTTTGTGAAACAATTTACCAAAAAAGAAAAAAATAATGAAATCAAGCAAAGCACTGAGCGTAGTATTAAAAAAAAATCATTATATTTCAAAAATTCTTCAATTATCAAAATATAAAAGCCTAGAAAAAGAATTTTCAAAAATTTTAAAAGTTCCCTCTAAAATCTTATTCATGGAAAACTGTCAAATGTTATCAAAAGATTGGAACTTTAGGGAAAAAAAATTTAACAGCTTTTCAGTTTACACTATTCTTAAGCAAACTTTTTTATATTTTCTATTAGGCCTTTTAAATTTAATTTCATTCTTTAACTTCAAAATTAAACAAAAAAATTACCACATACTTGTGGAAGGAATTTTATCTAAAACAGAAGCTGATAGATGGTTAGAATTATCAAAATATTCGAAGAGAATTTGTTTGGTAGGTAATAATTTTCTTGCACTAAAATCAAAGAAAATCGACTATTTTACCTATAAAAAAAGATTCCTAGTAAATAAAAATGATCTGAGTGTAAATTCAAAAATTAAAATTTTTTATCTATTAATTAAAATTCTTTTTTTTTCTATCTTAGACAGAAAAAATTATTTTTTTTTGTTTAACAATATTCTTTATAAATATTTAAAATATAAATTTATATTTACGAATGTAAAAGCAAATTTTATGATAGAAGAGAAGTTCTACGCTACTTCAGAATTAAAGAATTTTCTATTTAAGAGTCTTGGAGGAAAAAAGTGCGCTTGCATTCAAAAAAATATTCTAGAACTTTCAATTTCATCTTTTATACGTTCGGATATATTCTTCTCTCTAGCAAATAATACTGCTAAAATAATTAAAATTTTAGGAGGATACGTTGAAGAAATTTATCCGATCGGGTCTTTATTTATGGAGGAAAAATGGTTTAAGAAAAAAAAAGATCTTAAAAATATTGAAGAGGTAGATATATTAATTATAGGAATAAATGTAAAAGGCTCCTTTTCTAGATTTGATATTACTGGAAAATTTGAAGATACTTACTATGAACATCTAAAATGGATAGCAAAATTCTCGGAAAGATTTCCTAAAAAAAGAATAGTTTTAAAACATCATGAAAATCATTTAATAGATACGAAAGAGGTTAAATTACTAAAAAATAGTAATGTTAAAACAATTATTGGTTCTCAAAGTTATAACAAAACTTACGGATATGTATTCAAAAGTAAAATAGTTTGTTCATTCGGATCCACAATGATTATGGAGTATTTAGGTTTAGGAAAAATTTGTTACTTTTTAGATCCAAATTTTAAAAATCAACAATTTTTTGATTATCTGCCTCAAGCAAATAAGTGGAGAATATCATCTTATGATGACTTTGAAAAAAAATTATTTAATACTTTTAAAAATAGAAAATTTACTTACAGAATTTCTAAAAAAAAGAATGACTTTTGTTTAGAAAGTTCAGCCTCTTCAAAGAGAATTTTTAAATTTTTGAGTAATATTTAAAAAAATATCTTAATATAAAACCTGAAAAAACCATTAACACACTTAAGGCCATTCCCATACTAATTGAGCTAAAAAGATATCCGACTTGAACATCTGGTTCTCTAAAGTTTTCAGCAAGTATTCTAAAAATACCATAATAAATTAAAAATAAATAAGAGCATGAACCAGTTTTGTAATTTTTCTCAGAAATAAAAAAATTTAAGATCATAAATAAAATTATCCCCTCAAAAAAAGCTTCGTATATTTGTGAAGGATGCCTAACCATTGAGTCATAATTTAGAAATTTTACTCCCCAAGCTACGTTAGTAACTTTTCCAACCAATTCGCTATTTATAAAATTTGCAATACGGCCAAAAAATATTCCGATGGGAGATACGCATGCAATTATATCTAATAAAAAAAAAGTCGATATTTTTTTTTTAATTGAAAAAATGTATGTGCCAAAAATTACACCTATCATAGCTCCGTGAAAAGACATTCCACCTTCCCATATTTTTAATATGTCAAGAGGATTTGAAAAGTAATAAGAAAAATTATAAAAAATTACATACCCAATTCTACCCCCAATTATAATAGATAAAATCAAGTATGTGATTAGATTATCAAATTCTTCTAAATCAAATTTAGAACCCGAGTTTATGAATCTTTTTTTTATAATTTTCTTCCCCAACGACCACCCAATGAGAATTCCCGCTATGTAAGCAAGAGAATACCATCGAATTTCTATAAAACCAAAATTGAACAAAACCGGGTCTAAATTATGGGTGTACATATTTTCTTATAACATATTTGAAATTAACATGCCTATCAAATAAGATTAAGTTATGGCTGATTATGAAAAACTATTAAAAAATTTATCTCATTTAATTGAGAATGGAATTTTGACATCCAAAGATATTAAAAAAGAATTGTCAACTGAACTGAAATTTAAAAGAGACAAAATTATAAATAATCTTGAACTCGTTCATCGAAAAGAATTTGAAGTTTTGAAAAAATTGGTTCAAAAACAGGATTTAACTATAAAAAAATTACTTAAGAAAAAATTAAAAAGGTAGAGAAATCTTAACTTGTAACCCATCATATTTACTTTTGCTCAATTGAATATTTCCTCCATGAGAGTTAATTATATCTTCAACTATAGCAAGACCTAATCCTACTCCTGATTGATTGAGGCTTCGACTTTTATCAAGTCTAAAAAAAGGTTTAAAAACATTTTTATATTGATCTTCTGGTATACCTGGTCCATCATCTTCAATTGTTATCAAAGCTCTATTTACTCCCTTGTTTATATTGACAAAAACTTTTTTCCCATAAACTAATCCATTTTGTATTACATTTTCAAAAGAACGTTTTAATGCATTAGGCCTACCTTTTAATTCTACATTATCTGCAAAATTAATTTTTAAATTATTATTATTTAGTTCACTTTTTATTAAATTAAAAATATTTTTAAGATCTATTTTTGAAGTAGCTTCTTGAGATTGGGTTTTCGCAAATTGTAAATAATCATCAAGCATGTTTTCCATTTCGTCTATATCTTTAGACATTTTGTTTGAAATTTCTTTCTGATTTAGCATTTCAAGCTGAAGTTTTAATCTTGTGAGAGGTGTCCTTAAATCGTGACTTATTCCTGAAAGCATTTCTGCTCTTTGATTAAGATGTCGATTAATTCTTTTTGCCATACGATCAAATTCAAAAGCTGCTTTTCTTATTTCTAGAGCTCCAGACGCTCTAAAATCATTTACATAATCTCCCTTACCAAATCTCTCTGCAGCTTTTGCTAATTTGACCAATGGTTTTGTTTGATTTTTTAAAAAAATCAAAGCAATTATTACAAGCAATAAAGATGGAAGTGTTGTCCATAGTACGAACAATCTAACTGATGAAGTTGATACCATTTCTTTTGGAACTAAAAACTCTATTACTTCATCATTAGATTTAATTTTAATTTCCACAGCATTTTTAAATTTTGAAGTACTGAACCAATAATTATTATTACCAAAAGAAGATTTGAGTTCTCTTCTTAAAGATCTATCCATAGGACTAAATTTTCTTTCTCCACTGACACTAGGAAATTTTTCACGATTAATACCAATTTCAAAATTAAAATTATTTTTGTAACTGTCTGTAAAAAAGTCAAATTTTTTTTTATCGTTCTCGTAGACTTCTTTAATTGTATTAAGTTGATCTACTAAAGATCTTGTAATATTTTTATTAGCTTTAATCCAAATGCTATCATAAAATACTACCGTAATTATTAATTGTAGTATAATTGTTGGCGCTGCTACAATTATCAGTGCTCTGTAAAAAAGTCTTTTTGGTAAAATATATTTTAAAAATTTATTCAATCCAGAGAACATAACCTGACCCTCTTATTGTTTGTAAATATTTTGGACTTTTTGGATTCAATTCTATTTTTTGCCTTAGTCGAGTTATCATAACATCAATCGATCGTTCTTGATTAATAGAAGAAATCTTCCCAATTTCTTCTCTACTAAATGTCTTGCCAGGATTACTGAGCATTTCAATTAAAACTTCTTTTTCGGAATTATTTATTTTTCTTATTTTGTTATTTAAGTCAATAATCATTTTATTTAAGTCAATCTTAGCATTACCAACCAAGTGTTTAGTGTTTAAATCTAATTTATTATCTTTACTAATAATATTTTTAATTCTTAGCAAAAGTTCTCTAGGCTCAAAAGGCTTTCCGATATAGTCATCAGCACCCAGTTCTAGTCCTTTAATTCTATTTTCAACTTCCCCTTTAGCTGTAAGAAGTATAATTGGAATTTTTAGATTTTTTTTGATTTCATTCGTTAATTCAAATCCATCTTGTCCAGGCATCATTACATCTAAAATAATTATATCAAATTTTATAATTTCTAATTTCAATTTTGCTTGATCTGCATTTTCAGCAGTAGAAACAATATAGTCATTTCTTGAAAGATAATCTTTCAACAACCCTCTGATTCTATCGTCATCATCAACAATCAATATATGTTTTTTACTATTTTCCATCTATTATTTTTTTTAATACATCTTTAAATTTTATTACTGAGTCAGAATTAGAATTTTTTAAAGCATTAAAAATTCTTTTTTTTTGAGAGTTATAAACCATATCAAAAAACATTTTTCCTTCTTTATCTAGGTATAAATTCTTTTTTCGTGTATCATTTTCATCTTGAACTTGTTTAATCATTTTTGAGTTTAAGAGATCTCTCAAAACTCTGTTGAGACTTTGTTTAGTAACTTTTAATTTAAAAATTAACTCACCTAAATTAATTCCAGGGTTTCTCTCTATAAGGTTGAGCGCTCTTAAGTGTGCTGGGCCAAAATATTTCTTTGTCAAAATTTCTTTTGGATCCGAAAATGTCTCCCTGTAGGCATAATATAAAAGTTGAATAAACTCTTTTATTTGTTCATCTTTAAGGTAAAGTAAATCTTTCATAATGGTAAGTTATATTGACTTATCCTAATTTGGAATATACTTTTTTAAATAAAAAAAATCTATATATTTACTTCTAATGGAAAGTATACCTTACGATAAAAGATCGGGAAAAATTTGGTTTAACGGAAAAGCAGTTGAATGGAAAGACGCAAATATCCATATACTGAATCACGGTCTCCACTATGCTAGCTGTGTTTTCGAAGGAGAGAGAGTTTATGATGGAGATATTTTTAAGTTAGAAGAACATACTGAGAGATTATTTTATTCAGCAAAAAGAATGGGAATCGAAGTTCCCTACTCCAGAGAAGAAATAAATGAGGCTTGTAAAAGCATAGTCAAAATTCAAAAAGTAAAAAACGGTTATGTAAGACCTTTAATTTGGAGAGGTAGTGAGATGATGGCTATTTCTGCCCAGAAAAATAAAATTCATGTTGCAATTGCTACTTGGGAATGGGGATCTTATTTTGATCCAAAATTAAAACTAAACGGAATTAAATTGAATATTTCTAACTGGAGAAGACCTGCGCCTAATACAATTCCATGGGATACTAAAGCTGCTGGATTATATATGATTTGTACTTTATCAAAACATGAAGCAGAGGCACAAGGATTTACCGACTCCTTAATGCTTGATCATGATGGGAACATAGCGGAAGCTACTGGAGCAAATATTTTTTTCAAAAGTAAAGAAGGAGAATTGCACACCCCAACACCCGACTCCTTTTTGGATGGTATAACAAGAAGAGAAGTAATTAAAATTGCAAAAAGAAAAGGTATAAACGTCGTTGAAAGAAAAATTAAACCTGAAGAAATGGAAAAATTTGAAGGATGTTTTTTAACGGGAACCGCAGCTGAGGTTACTCCAGTATCACAGATTAATGATTTTAAGTTCAATGTATGTAACTTGATCACAGATTTAAATAATGCTTATCAAAATCTTGTTAGAAAAAAAGATTCTGCAGCTTAATCTTTATTATCTTCACTTATAGCGTGGTCAATACCTTTTCTAAGGTAATCGTATCCTGTATATAAAGTTAAAAAAGCAGATAACCAAAGAAGGATAATACCAATAGTTTGAGCATTATAATCTTGGAAATTGAATATTCTATTTCCGCTCTCACCTGTTAATAATATTGAAATTGAAGTCATCTGAATAAATGTTTTTAATTTTGCTAAACTTGTTACTTGCATCGAAACTGCACTTCTAGCCAAAAATTCTCTAAGTCCAGAAATTAAAATTTCTCTTGTTAAAATAATGATGGCAGCAATTACTTCATAATTTTTTATTGTTCCATTCATTACTAATAAGATTAGCGCTGCTGCTACTAAAATTTTATCTGCTATGGGATCTAATAATTCTCCAAGTTTTGATTCTTCTTTGAAAAATCTTGCAAGCAATCCATCTAGATAATCTGTAAAGCTTGCAAGAACAAACAAAAAGAAAGGTATTAGGTCTCCAAAAAATCCAGGTATGAAAAAAGTAACTACGAAAATAGGTACAATTATAATTCGACCGATAGTTAATATATTTGGTATTTTTAATTTCATTTATTCGTGAAAATAATCATATATTTTCTTTGCAATATTGTCTTCTATTCCATCAACTGATTTTAAATCATCAAAACTAGCAGATTCAACAGCTCTTGCTGAACCAAAATGATTTAACAAAGCTCTTTTTCTCTGTTTACCAATACCTTGAATTTGATCCAATAGAGATTTACTTAAGTTTTTCTTTCTTTTGGCTCTATGAGTGCTTATAGCAAATCTGTGGGCTTCGTCTCTTAGTCTTTGTATAAAAAACAATAAGGGATTACTTTTTTCTAAAATATACTCTTTTCCTTTATGATAAATTTTTTCCTCTCCAGCATTTCTTTTTTCCCCTTTAGCAACTGCTAATATAGGCAAATCATGTAATCCTAATTCATTCAGAACTTCTCTAGAAACCGAGTATTGTCCTTTTCCGCCATCAATTAAAATTAGGTCAGGCAATGATAATGATCCAGTTTTTTCTTTTATAGCTTTTGAAAACCTTCTGAATAGAACTTCTTTCATCATTCCGTAGTCATCATTTCTTACTTTTTCATTTCTTATATTGAATTTTCTGTATCTTTTTTTGACAAAACCTTCATTGCTAAAACAAATTAAAGATCCTACCGAGTCCGTTCCTTGTATGTGGCTATTATCGTACACTTCAATCAATTCAATATTATTATTTAGATTAAATTTTGATGCTAATTCCTCAATTAGATTATTATTAGTATCAGATTGAATAAGTTTTTGTTTTAAGGCCTGTTTTGCATTTTTTTCAGCAAGATTAGAAATACTTATCTCATTTTTACTTTTAGCAAGCTTTATAATTATGTTTTTTTTATCTTTTTCAGAGAATGTTTTTTCAATCAGTTTTTTGTCTTTAACCTCACAATTTGTTAAAATTAATCTAGGAATAGTTTTGTTTTCATAAAATTGAGAAATAAAAGAGCTCAAAATATCCTCTAATTTGTCGTCTGGATCGTGTTTTGGGTAAAAGGCTTGATTTCCCCAGTTTTGCTTAGACCTAAAAAAAAATACCTGCACACATGTTTTTCCCGTCTCTTTATAAATACTAATAACATCAGCTTCTGTTAAATTTGTTTGATTTATTTTTTGAGAGGTTTGTATTTGAGTTAAAGCTTTTATTCTATCTCTGGCAACTGCAGCTTTTTCATAATCGAGTTCTTTACTAGCTCTTTCCATTTCCTTTGATAAGTTTTTTTGTATTCTTCTCGATTTGCCAGAAATAAAATCTATGGCATCTGTGACAGTAGATTTGTAATCTCTTTCTTTTATATGACCTACGCATGGGGCTGAACATCTTTTAATTTGATACAGAATGCATGGTCTTTCTCTATTTTTGAAAACTGTATCATCACAAACTCTTAAAAGAAAAATTTTTTGTAAAATTTTTATTGTCCAATTTGCTGATCCGATTGATGCGAAAGGTCCAAAATAGTATCCAGTTTTTGATTTCTTTCCTCTTAATTTTGTTAGTTGAGGCCATTTGTCTTTATTTCCAATATAGATATAAGGAAAAGATTTATCATCCCGTAAAAGTATATTGTAACGAGGTTTATGTTTTTTGATTAAATTTGCCTCTAACAACAAAGCTTCGCTTTCATTATTTGTAGTAGTAGTTTCTAAGTTGTGAGTTAGAGAGAGCATTCTCTCAGTTCTAATAGGAAGATTCGACTCTGTTACATAACTTTTCAGTCTGTTTGGAATATTTTTTGCTTTGCCAATGTATAATATTTCACCAGTTGAACTTAACATTTTATAAACACCAGGGTTTTTCGGAATTAACGGTATTTTATCTTTAATTATCTTTTTTCCCAACTCTAAACTATTAATCATATTCTTGATTTTGACACCTCAATACCAACAGATTTTGTATTTTTTATAATGTCTATTTTCTCTAATCTAAGATTTATTTTTTTCGTAAGCTTGTTTTTAAATATCATATTAAAAATATTTTCAGCTAAGTCTTCAAGTAAATTATGGTGCTTTAAATTTGCAAGTTTTTCAATTTTATTTACAATTTCCTCATAATTTAAAATTGATGATAATTCTTTATTATTTGGTTGTACATAAGGATTAGTTAATATTTCAATATTGAATTTAACCCGCTGTCTCTTTTTTTTTTCAAAATTATGTATCCCAATAAAAATGTTTAAAATCAAATCTTTGATAATTACTTTTCTACTGTATTTGAATTTTTCTTTTTTTTTAAATTTAATAATTTTCATTCTTTCGTATTTATTATGTCAGGCGTTTGCCAAGCAAGTCTTTGCCCGCTATCAATATTAATTATTTCACCTGTTATACTGTTATTTTCAATAAGAAATTTTACACCATTACAGATATTATTTAAATCTACTTTTTTTTTTAATAAAATAGATCTCCATTGTTTTTTAAAATGGCTTTCTGATTGCCTTTTATTTTTTAAAGTGGGTCCAGGTGAAATACCATTTACTCTTATATTAGGCGCTAGTTTCATCGCTGACGTTTTCGTTAAAACAGCCAAAGAGGACTTGCTCAAAGTATATGAGAAAAAAAAAGGAGTTAATTTTTCAACTCGTTGATCGATAATATTTATAATACATCCTTTTTTATTTTTAATTAATTTTTTAAAATTTTGTGTTAAAATTGCCGGAGCTATTAAGTTAGTGTTAATATGTTTTGTAATTGACTTTACAGAAAAATTTTCAAGATTATCATTTTCAAAAATAGAAGCATTATTTATCAAACAATCTAATCCTCTCATTTTTGTATATACATTTTTAATTAAATTGCTGGTTTGGTTCAAATTATTTAAATCTGCTTTAAATAAATATACTTCAGCACCAAGTTCCTCTAGCTCTTTTTTTAATTTTAAAGCGCTTCCCCTAGACTTGTTAAAATGAATAGCAATTTTTGTATCATAAGTTGCTAAACTTTTTGCAATCGCAGCTCCTATTCTTGTAGCTCCGCCTGTAATAATTATTTTTTTGGCTTCCATTTTTTTACCGCTTTTCTAGGTTTCGCGCCCGGCATACCCATAGTTGACCTTCCTTTCGGATATACCTTACCTTTTAAATTATATTGAGAAATTTTAGGATTTAAAGTTATTTCAAGTTCACTTGCTTCTAGTTTTCTCATTTCATCTCTTATTTTGGCAGCTTCTTCAAACTCTAAATTTGAGGCTGCTTCTTTCATTTTTCTATTCAATGCTTTTAGATGTTTCTTTAAATTTCCGCCTACATTTGATCCTTCACTAATTTTTACGTAATCTTTTTCGTAAACTGATTCCAAGATGTCGCTAATTTCTTTTTTAACCGACTCAGCAGTAATTCTATTTATTTCATTATATTCTAATTGTTTGTTTCTTCTTCGATCAGTTTCTTTTATAGCTTTTTCAATACTTTTTGTAACTTTATCAGCATATAGAATTACTTTACCATCCACATTTCTAGCAGCTCTTCCAATAGTTTGGATTAATGAAGTTTCAGACCTCAAAAATCCCTCTTTATCAGCATCTAAAATTGCTACTAAAGCGCATTCAGGAATATCTAACCCTTCTCTTAGCAAGTTTATTCCAACAAGAATGTCAAAAACTCCCATTCTTAAATCTCTAATTATTTCAATTCTCTCAAGAGTATCAATATCTGAGTGCATGTATCTTACTTTAAGACCATTCTCGTGAAGGTATTCAGTTAGATCTTCTGCCATCTTTTTAGTAAGTGTTGTGGCTAAAATTCTATATCCTTTTTTTACAATTTCTTTTGCCTCGTACATTAGATCATCCACCTGTGTTTTAGCTGGTCTTATCTCAACCGGTGGATCAATCAATCCAGTTGGCCTAATAATTTGATCAATATATTCATTATTTGTTTGCTTAAGCTCCCATGGTCCAGGAGTAGCTGAAACAAAAACAGTTTGTGTTCTCATCATGTCCCATTCCTCAAATTTTAAAGGTCTGTTATCCATGCAAGAAGGCAGTCTAAACCCGTACTCAGCTAACGTACTTTTTCTGGTACGATCCCCTTTATACATTCCGTTTAATTGGGGGACTGTAACGTGACTTTCATCTACAAATATAATTGCATTATCAGGAAAGTATTCAAACAAAGTGGGCGGAGGTTCCCCAGCTTTTCTGCCAGATAAAAATCTTGAATAATTTTCAATACCTGCACAGGTTCCTGTTGCTTCTATCATTTCCAAGTCAAATTTAGTTCTCTCTCTTAGTCTCTGCTCTTCTAAAAGTTTATTATTCGCCCTATGTTTTTTTAAAGTTTCAGCTAATTCAGATTTAATTTGCCTAATGGCTTGATCAATCGTCGGTTTCGGAGTTATATAGTGGCTGTTAGCGTAAATTTTTATAATAGAGTAGTCATTTGTCCTGTCTCCAGTAAGCGGATCAAATTCTTCAATTCTTTCTAATTTATTTAAATTAAAACTTATTCTCCATGCCCTATCTTCTAAGTGTGATGGAAAAATTTCTAAATTTTCACCTCTTACTCTAAAAGTTCCTCTAAAAAAATTTTGATCGTTTCTTTTATATTGTAAATTAATAAAAGCCCTAATTAAATCATCTCTTTCATACTCATAATTTTTTTTTAAGGTAATAGTCATTTTTGAGTAAGCTTCGACTGAACCCAAACCGTATATGCATGACACACTTGCAACTATAATTACATCATCTCTTTCTAATAAAGATCTAGTTGCAGAGTGTCTCATACGATCAATTTGTTCATTGATTGATGCTTCCTTTTCTATATATGTATCTGATCTAGGAACATAAGCTTCTGGGGTGTAATAATCATAATATGAAACAAAATATTCTACAGCATTATCCGGAAAAAAATTTTTGAACTCCCCATACAACTGAGCAGCTAAAGTTTTATTGGGAGCTAAAATCAATGCAGGTCTATTCGCTTTTTCAATAACTTTGGCCATTGTAAACGTTTTACCAGAGCCTGTTACTCCTAATAAAACCTGTTCTTGCTTATTGTTCTTTAAGTTTTTAAGTAGTTTCTTTATAGCTTCAGGTTGGTCGCCACTAGGTTGAAAATCACTTTTAATTTTAAAATTAATACCTCCCTCTAACTTCTTAATTTTTTTAGAGTTATTAACTTCAAGATCAGCTAATTTTTCTTGATAAGTATTTTGCATTTTGTGTTAATAATAAATTAAATATATTATAAATTTCAATGAGCATAGTTTCCAATAGTTTAAAACGTATAAAACCGTCGCCTACGATTGCAGTAACCTCAAAAGCAAGGGAAATGAGAGCTGCTGGCAAGGATGTTATTGGTTTAGGTGCTGGAGAACCCGATTTTGACACTCCAGACAACATAAAAGAGGCAGCAATAGAAGCTATTAGAAAAGGAGATACTAAGTACACTGCAGTTGATGGAACACCTGCACTTAAAAAAGCTATTCAAGCAAAGTTTTCTAGAGAAAATAACTTATCTTATGATCTGGATCAAATATCAGTTGGTACTGGTGGAAAACAGGTTTTGTATAACGCTTTTATGGCAACTATTAACAAAGGTGATGAAGTAATAATACCCGCACCTTATTGGGTTTCATATCCTGATATAGTTTTGTTAGCCGGAGGTAAACCTAAAATAGTTAAGTGTGATGAAAAAAATTATTTTAAATTAACACCTGAAAAATTAAAAAAAGCAATAACAAAAAAAACTAAGTGGATTATTATAAATTCACCATCTAACCCCACTGGATCTGGGTATACAAAAAATGAGATTATAGCTTTATCTAAAGTTTTATTGAAATATAAAAAAATATTTATTTTAAGTGATGATATTTATGAACATATTACTTACGATAATTTTAAATTTTTCACAATTGCGCAGATAGAAAAATTAAAAAATAGAACTTTAACTATGAATGGAGTTAGTAAGTCTTATTCAATGACTGGCTGGAGAATAGGTTACGCGGCAGGACCAAAAGAAATTATTAAAGCAATGGCAAAAATTCAATCGCAATCAACGAGTAACCCTACTTCAATTAGTCAAGCAGCTGCAGTAGAGGCATTAAACGGAATACAAGACTTCATATTTGAAAGATCAAATTCTTTCAAAGAGAGAAGAAATTTTGTCGTTGACAATTTAAATAACATTAAAGGTATCAGTTGTTTAAGCCCTGAGGGAGCATTTTATGTTTTTCCAAATTGTAAAAAATTACTAAACAAAAAAACAAAACTTAAAACAGATAAAGATTTTGTAGAAAAATTATTGGAAAAAGCAGAAGTAGCTGTAGTGCAAGGTTCCGCTTTTGGTTTAGAAGGTTATTTTAGAATATCTTACGCCACATCAATGGACAATTTAAAGAAAGCAATGGATAGGATTAAAACTTTTTGCGATAACCTTAATTAGACTCAGAGAGATATTTTTCAGCTTCAAGTGCAGACATACAACCCATTCCAGCAGCAGTAACAGCTTGTCTAAAAATCTTATCTTTTACATCACCTGCCGCAAAAACTCCTGGTATGTTTGTTTCTGTTGAGTCAGGTTTAGTTATCAAATATCCCTCATTATCCATTTTTAATTGATCTTTAAATAAGGTTGTAGCTGGATCATGACCTATGGCAATAAATAAACCATCAACCTTAAGATCTTTTACTTTATTATTTTTTACGTTTTTAATTTTTAAAGAATTAACGGTTTTGGGTTCTCTGGTACCAATAACATCCTCAACTACTGAGTCCCAAATTATTTCTATTTTTTTATTGGCCTTTAATTTTGCTTGAAGCATCTTTTCTGCTCTTAATTCATTTCTTCTATGAATTAGATAAACCTTAGAAGCAAACTTAGTAAGAAAAATCGCCTCTTCGACAGCTGCATTTCCACCACCAACTACTGCTACTTCTTTTTCTTTAAAGAAAAATCCGTCACATGTAGCACAAGCTGAAACCCCAAACCCTCTAAACTCTTGCTCAGATTTTAGATTTAACCATCTCGCCTGTGCACCTGTTGAAATTATAAAACTATCTGCAGTGTAAACTTGACCGCTGTCACCCGTTGCTGTGAAAGGTTTTTTTGTTAAATCAACCTTACTTATATGATCTTGTATCATTTCTGTTCCCACAGCTTCAGCTTGACCTTTCATTTCTTCCATCAACCAAGGACCCTGAATCACTTTTGAGTATCCTGGGTAATTTTCAACATCTGTGGTAGTAGTTAACTGCCCCCCAGGCTGTGAACCATGAACAAGTATTGGTTTAAGCATTGCTCTAGCCGCATAAATAGCCGCTGTATAACCTGCAGGTCCTGATCCAAGAATTAACACTTTTGTATGCTTTGCTGATTTATTACTCATAATTAAAGGGTTATATAGTAACTAATGTTAGAATTAAAAGCACTTCTTTTAACGCAAGGAATGCATGGCATGGTTAGTCAAGTAGAGGGATTAGCTAAAGCTTTGGGCCTTAGTTATAAACATCAAAAAATCGAGCTAAAATCTTTTTGGAATTTGATACCTCCAATATTCAGCCCAATTTCAGAAAATTTAGTTAAAAATAAATTTGTTTGTGATTGTAAAGTTATAATATCTTGCGGAAGAAAGAGCGTTATACCGTCAATTGCTTTGAAAAAAAGATTAGGTAATAAAATTTTCAATATACATATACAAGATCCAAAAATTTCCTTTAAACATTTTGATTTAATAGTAAGTCCCGAACATGACAATTTAAAAGGCGAGAATGTAATTAATACAACAGGAGCTATTCATTATTTAAACAAAAAAGAAATCAATGATAATTCAGAATATCTTGGAATAGAAAAGGATAAGAGACGAGAGTTAGTTGCTTTTATAATTGGCGGACCAAATAAATACTATAATTATTCTGAAAACCAAATTCATGAACTTTTTAATAAAGTAAAGACTTTATTTACTCCAGATAAGTTTAAAATTATTGTAATTCCTTCTTACAGAACACCTGAAAATATTCTAAAAATAGCTTTTAATACCTTTAGCTTAAACCATCATGTAGTTAAAATTATTGACAAAAAGGCTTATCTTTCCGCGCTAGCAATATCAAATTACATAGTCGTAACATGCGACTCTACGTCAATGATTTCAGAGGCTGCTATGACTGGAAAACCTGTTTATATTGCAATGATGAGGTCATTTAAACCTACATGGAGATTTAAAAAATTTTATTCACAATTAAGAGATTTAGGTATAACAAGAGAACTTGAAGATAGAATTGAAAGCTGGAGTTATAAAACTTTAAATGAAGTGGCAAGAATAGCTCCGATTGTGAAAACAAAAATGAAAAAAAATGGAATTATTTAAATCTTTAGAAAATAGAACAAAATTATTTAACGACCCGTTTAAACACTTTGAAATAAACGAACCATTAACACAAAGTGCAATTAATGAAATCTGTAATGCTGAAATCGCTGATCCCAGACAACAAAATCTTAATTATGACGGCACTAGAGCTTTAGATGGAGGAGAAGGGACCTTTAGAGCTGGAATAAAAGATGGAGGTAAAGCTAAAAAACTAAGATGTTATGTAACCAAAAAAAATTCAAATCAATTTCCTAATTTAACAAGATTTATTGAAGAATTAAGATCACCAGAAGTTTATAAAAAGATAGGCTCATTAATTGGAAAAGATTTAAGCAATTCTTATGTAAGACTAGAGGTAATTTGTGATCGAGAAGGGTTTTGGTTGAAACCTCATTGTGACATCGAGGAGAAATTAATGTCTTCCATTGTATTTGTTAATTTACATAACGAGTCAGAAAATTTAGGTACTGATTTCTACGATGGAAAATTAAATAAAGTCAAAACAGTTCCCTATAAACATAATTATGGATATTTCTTTACAAGCGGACCGAATACTTGGCATGGCATGGAAAAAAAAGAAATTAAAAAAGAGAGAAGATGCATCCAAATAAACTACGTTACTTTTGAGACTGACTGGAAGGTAAAAAATTAAATATCTTGCAAAGAAGTAACGCTTATATCTCTCAATTTAAGTGATTTAATACCTTCTAAACAAACCTTAGCAGTCGACATATTAGTACAATATGGAACCTTATTTGCTAAAGTAGCTCTTCTTAAAGCTACTGCATCGCTCAATTGATCTTCGCTATTTCCACCACCAGTATTAATGACTAGTGCAATTTTTTTAGCATTAAGAACATCAACAATATGTGGAGAGCCCTGATTTACTTTATTTATTTTTTTACATTGAATTCCATGCTGGTTTATATAATTAGCGGTACCTCCTGTACCGCAAAGTTTAAAGTTTAACTTAACTAATTGTCTTGCTAATTGAACCCCTTCTTCTTTGTGACTATTTTTCAAAGAGATAAAAGCCAAGCCCTTTTTGGGAAGAGAATTTGACGCTGCGATTTGACTTTTAGCGAAAGCCATCCCAAAATTTTTATCAAAACCCATTACCTCACCCGTAGATTTCATTTCTGGCCCAAGCAGAAGATCGCTATTTGGAAATTTATTGAATGGAAACACTGCTTCTTTAACTGCAAACATGTTTTTTGTTTTACTTTTTAAGTTGAACTTAGTTAATTTTTCTCCAGCCATAACTCTTGAGGCTATCTTTGCAAGTGGCAAATTTTTTGCTTTTGAAACAAAAGGAACAGTTCTACTAGCTCTAGGATTAACTTCGATTACATAAATTTCGTCCTTTTTAATAGCGAATTGTACATTCATAAATCCTTTGACCTTGAGTGCTAAAGCTAATTTTTTTGTCTGATTTTCAATCTCTTTAATTAAAAAAGGTTTTATTGATACAGGAGGCAAACTACAAGCCGAGTCACCTGAATGAATTCCAGCTTCTTCTATGTGTTGCATTATTCCTGCTACGAAAACATTCTTACCATCTGATATTGCATCAACATCTACCTCCATTGCGTTATCAATAAATTTATCTATTAAAATTGGATTTTTTTCAGCCACCTTAAAAGCTTCTTTTACAAAATTTTTGAGTTGTTTTTTTTCATGAACTATTTCCATGGCTCTTCCACCAAGAACATATGAAGGCCTTACCATTAAAGGTAAGCCAATTTTTTCAGCAATTTTGATTGCCTGAGGAAATGTTTTTGCAATTCCGCTTTCTGCTTGTTTTAGATTTATTTTATTTAAAAGACTTCTAAATCTATCTCTATCTTCAGCAAGGTCAATTGAAGAATACTGAGTTCCCAAAATTGGGAGCTTGTTATCATTTAAAAACTTTGCGAGCTTGATTGGAGTTTGTCCACCAAATTGAGTGATTACTCCTTTTAAACTTCCTTTAGATTTTTCTCTTTTAATAATGTTGAAAATATATTCATCAATTAATGGCTCAAAATATAATCTATCGCTAGTATCGTAATCTGTTGAAACAGTTTCTGGATTACAATTTACCATTATAGTTTCATACTTGGCCTCTTTAAGAGCAAAACTAGCTTGGCAACAACAATAATCAAATTCTATTCCTTGACCTATTCTATTTGGACCTCCTCCAAGTATGATTATTTTTTTTTTGTTAGAAGGATCGGCTTCACATTCTGAATTCAATGAAAAATTTCTTTGATAAGTAGAATACATATATGGAGTGAAAGATTTAAATTCTGCTGCACAAGTATCTACTTTTTTATAAACGGGGAAAACTTTTAATGCTTCTCTTTTACTTCTGATTATCGCCTCTGAATTTTTTGTAAGTTCAGATAATTTTTTATCTGAAAACCCAATTGATTTTATATAATTGAATTCGTTAAATGTTTTAGGAAGACCATTACTTTTAATTTTGATCTCGCTTTCTATAATTTCTTTAATTTGATTTAAAAACCAAGGATCTATTTTTGAAAGTTTATGTATTTTTTCTAAACCAATTTTTTTCCTAATTGCCTCCCCTACAAGTAAAATTTTATTAGGAATATTCTCTTTAAGTTTTTTTTCAATTTGTTTTACACTTAAGTTAAATATTTGATCCAAACCTGAGAAACCTGTCTCTAGAGAAACCAAAGCTTTCTGTAACGACTCTTTAAAGTTTCTTCCTATCGCCATAGCTTCACCAACAGACTTCATAGAAGTTCCTAAAACTGCAGCCGAAGTTGAAAACTTCTCAAAAGTAAATCTTGGAATCTTTGTAACAACATAGTCTATTGTTGGTTCAAAAGAAGCTGGTGTTACCTTAGTAATTTCATTTTTTAACTCATCCAAAGTATATCCAATTGCTAGTTTTGCAGCTACTTTAGCAATTGGAAAACCAGTTGCTTTAGAAGCTAAGGCTGAAGATCTTGAAACCCTAGGGTTCATTTCAATAATAACCATTCTTCCATTTTTGGGATTTATGGCGAATTGAACATTTGAACCGCCAGTTTCCACTCCAATTTTTCTGAGACAAGCTATGGAGGCGTTTCTCATAACTTGATACTCTTTATCAGTTAAGGTAAGAGCTGGTGCAATTGTAACAGAATCTCCAGTATGAATTCCCATCGGATCCAAATTTTCAATAGAACAAATTATTATACAGTTATCTCTTTTATCTCTTACAACCTCCATTTCAAATTCTTTCCAACCCTCCAAACATTCTTCTACTAAGACTTGACTCACAGGTGATTCGAGAAGCCCATTTTTCAATATTTTCAAAAATTCTTTTTTATTTTTTGCGATACCTCCACCAAGACCCCCTAAAGTGAAAGCTGGTCTTATAATTGCCGGCAATCCAATTTGCCTCAATACCCTAGCAGCTTGATTAAAATTATTTACAATTTTAGATTTTGGTAGGTCTAAACCAATATCAATCATATTTTTTCTAAATTTCTTTCTATCCTCAGCATTTGAAATGGCTTTTGAGTTTGCGCCTATTAACTCTATGTTATATTTTTTAAGTATCCCTTTTTTTTCAGCCTCCATTGCTAAATTTAGTGCAGTTTGCCCACCCATAGTTGGTAGAATAGCATCAGGTTTTTCTTTAATAAGAATTTTTTCAAGAACATCTAATGTTATTGGTTCTATGTAAGTTTTGTCGGCAACATTTGGGTCAGTCATAATTGTTGCTGGATTTGAATTAATTAAAATTACTTTATAACCCTCATCTTTAAGAGCTTTACATGCTTGAGTTCCTGAGTAATCAAATTCACAAGCTTGACCAATAATAATAGGACCTGCTCCTACAACTAAAATTTTTTTAATATCTTTTCTTTTTGGCATTTTTTTTCATACTCGTTATAAATTGGTTAAATAAATAGACACTATCCTGAGGACCCGGATTTGACTCTGGATGATATTGGACTGAAAATACGGGCTTATTTTTTAATTTGATACCTTCAATACTACCGTCAAAAAGAGATTGATGAGTAATATTTATATTCCTTGGTAAATTTTTTTTAACAACTTCAAAACCATGATTTTGGCTTGTAATTTCTACATTACCTCCAATTAAATTTTTAACAGGATGGTTAGCACCTCTATGACCTAGTTTCATTTTTTCTGTTTTAGCGCCTAAAGTTAAAGCTAGCAGTTGATGACCTAGACAAATGCCAAAAATTGGTAAATTATTTTTTATTAATTTTTGAATTATAGGTATAGCATATTTTCCTGTTGCAGCTGGGTCACCCGGTCCATTGGATAAAAATATTCCATTAGGTTTTTGTTTAAGTATGTCCAAAGCATTTGTTGTACATGAAACTACCGTAACTTTGCAGTTAAAGTCCGAAAAATATCTTAAAATATTTTTCTTTATTCCATAGTCAATTGCAACAACGTGGAATAACTTTTTCTTGTTTTTTTTAAATCCATCATTTTTTTTCCATGTTTTAAAATCTTTCCACACATAATTTTTTTTAGTAGAAACTTTTTTTGCTAAATCTAAGTTTTTAAGCCCACTCCATTTTTGAGTAGTCTTGAGAAGTTTTTTAATGTTAATTTTATTTTTTTTAAAAAATGAAATTGTTCCCTTAGGAGCGCCTTTATCTCTAATTATGGTTGTTAAACTTCTAGTATCAATACCAGTAATTCCAACAATTTTATTTTTTTTTAACCATTCGTCCAAGTGTTTTAAAGATCTGTAATTAGATGGATTAGTTATTTCGGTATTTATAATTACTCCTTTAGTCCATATTTTATTTGACTCGTGATCCTCTTTATTTGTACCTACATTTCCAACATGAGGAAAAGTAAAATTAATAATTTGATCAGCGTATGATGGATCAGAAATTATTTCTTGATAACCGGTAATAGAAGTATTGAAACAAACTTCTCCAGTTGCTGTACCTTGAAAACCTAAACCTACACCTTTATAAAACTTTCCGTTTTGAAGAATTAAAATAGCATTAGAATCGATCTTTTTAAGATTTTTATAAGAGTTTATATTTTGACTTTTCTTCATCAAATACAACTCATGAGTTAAAGTAAAAAACTTATAAACATGATTTTGCGCAACATATGAAATAGAAACAAAATCGTCAA